>PVBE010266922.1_pt1 | contig 29343 bp, 23 predicted proteins | sample 1631181 | NCBI WGS metagenome assembly PVBE01 (sample SAMN08397723, study PRJNA350692) | Marine metagenome, whole genome shotgun sequencing project. | isolation source: water | place: Pacific Ocean | collected 2012-04
GCCTGATCCGCGATGGCGCGGGTCACGGCCTGACGGATCCACCAGGTGGCGTAGGTCGAGAACTTGTACCCGCGGCGGTACTCGAACTTGTCCACCGCCCGCATGAGGCCGATGTTCCCCTCCTGGATGAGGTCTAGGAAGTCGAGCCCGCGGTTGGTGTACTTCTTCGCGATCGAGACTACGAGGCGGAGGTTGGCCTCGACCATCTCGGTCTTGGCGCGGTCCGCAAAGGCCTCCGCGTCGCGGATGCGGTTGTAGATGTTCTTGAGCTGAGCGATCTCGCAGCCGGTCGTCGTGCAGACGGCGTCGATGCGCTCGTCGGCGTCGGCCACGGTGGCGTCGAACTCGAAGAAGTCCTCGGCGAGCACCGCCCCCTTGGACTTGCTCTTCTTCTTCTTCTTCTTCATCTTGGCCAGCGTCTCGCGCAGCTCCGGCACCGTCATGCGCGCGCGGCGGGCGACCGCCGCGATCTCGCGCTCGGAGCGGAGCATCAGCTGCACCCGCTCCTTGAATCGGTCCAGCAGGGCGATGTACACCTTGCGGTCGAGTTCCAGCTGCTTGAGCGTGTGGAACGAGGTCTCGTGGATGTCCTCGAGCTCCTCCTCCAGCTGCGCCGAGCCTTCCTCGTCGCCACGGGTCTTGACCAGCGTCTGCGCCTGGAGCACCCGGAGGTGGTTCTCCTCCAGCTCGCGGAGCGGGTTGATCGTGCCGCCCTCGGCCGCCTTCTGGGCATCACCGTCGAGGCCGACCAGCTTGAACAGCTCGGTCACGCCCCAGTCGATGCTCAAGACCGCGCGTCGCGCGCGCGTCTCGCCCTTCTCGATCCGGCGGGAGATGTCGACCTCTCCGTCGCGGCTGAGCAGGCTGACGCCGCCCATCTTGCGGAGGTAGACGCGGAGCGGATCCGCGCGGGCTCCGCCGTAGTCTTCCTCGCGACGCTTGCGGTCGAAGAGGGCCTCGGTCTTGCTCGCCAACATCTTCTGCCGGAGCCGCCGGACGGCGGCCTCGGAGTTGACGATCTCGACGCCCATCTCGTTCAGCTTGTACATGACGTCGTTGAGCTGCTCGGGCGTCAACTCCGCCTTGGGAAGCGCCGAGTTCAGCTCATCGAGGCTGACGTGTCCGCGCTTCTTGCCGGTCTCAATGAGGTTCTCGAACCAGTCTTTGCCTCGTGTCTGTCTGGCCATCTTTGCTCCACGCCGAAGTGCTGGGGATCACGCCGGAAACTGCTAAATCGCGAACGCCGGGCACACCTCTCCCATATAGAGGTCCCGGTCGAACCGGCCGGACTGTAATGCCGGACACACCCCCCTACAAGGGCGGATGTGCCTTTTTTCACGTCGTTTCAACAACTTCGTCCGGCGGCCGGAATCGGGCGAGGGGGTGTGGTTCAATGCCGAGCCGTGGAACAAAGCTCCCGACGACATGGCGTAATCGTGGTTGGTGCCGGCCCCACCGGCCGTGGGGTGGCGCTGCGTACAGCGAATGTAATGTCGGTCACGCTGATCGACAAGGACCCCGATCCTGTCACCGCCGACCTCCCCGCGGAGATCCGCGTCGTCAATGGGGACGCAACCTCGATCCTCGTGCTCCGTGAAGCCGGCACCGCTCACGCCTACGCCCTGCTCGCCGCGACCAGCGAGGACGACGCGAACATCGAAGCCTCCCGCCTCGCCGTCGAGTTGGGGGTCCCGGAGGTGCTCTGCCGCCTCACCGACGTCGGCCGGGTCGAAGAGGTACGCGCGATCGGGGCGCGCCCCGTCACCGGCGTGATGGCCCTGATCGGCTCGCTCACCGCCAGCCTGCCCGGCGTCGCGGTGACGACGTCGGAGGTGGGGCTCGGGGAAGGGGAGATCCTCCAGGTCCGGGTTATGCCGGGATCGCTCGTCATCGGCCGGCCGCTCCACGAGATCGCCACGCGCGAGTACCTCGTCGCCGCCATCTACCGGGACGGCGAGCTGGTGGTTCCTCACGGCGACACCCTGGTGGAAGCCGGGGACCAGGTGCTGCTGGTGGGCGACCCCATCACGCTGCGCGCGATCGCGGACTACTACCGCCTCGGTGCGGCCCAGTTCCCCATGCAGTTCGGCCGCTCGCTCGTCGTCTGGGACCCCAAGGGCGACAACGAGAACGTCTCCCGCGAGGCGCGGTGGTTGGGCGAGGTGGGCCGGATCAGCAACATCTACAACGCGGTCCCGCTGGGCGCGAAGGACCGCACCCCGGACTGGTGCCGCCCGCTGCCGGTGGGCGGTTGGGAGCGGGGGATCGACCCCCTCGCCGCGGTGCACCCCGCCACCTACGTCATCGCCCCCGCCAAGACCGGCCTGTTCGCGCCTCCCAGCCGCGGTCTGTCGGTGCTCCTGGATCGGGCCCGGTCGCCGATCCTGATGGCCCGGGGCACGGCTCCGTGGAAGCGGATCCTCGTTCCCGTGACCGACAGCCCGACCTCGTGGCGCGGCCTGGAACTCGCCGTCGACATCGCCCGCCTCGTCGACGCCAAGATCACCGCGGTGCACGTGACCCAGCCGAAGTTCCTCGGCGGATCGCTGGGGCAGGAGCGGCGCGACGCGGTGGAGCGCCAGGTCGAGGAAGTCGCGCGGCTGTACAACCTCAACTTCGAGGTGCGGGTCGCGGAGGGCAACTCGATCCGGGTCGCCACGACGATGGCGAAGGAGCACGACCTGCTCGTGGCGGCGCGGCGCCCCGGGCAGAAGGACAGCTACTTCAGCCCCGACGTCGGTCTCCGGATCGCGTCGGCGGCCGCCTGCAGCTCGATTCTGCACAACGTCCACTAGGCCGACGCCGTGAACATCGACGTCGCGATCCTGTTTTTCGTCTTGGCGATGGGGGCCTTCATAGTGCCCCTGCTGACGCCCCGCCTGGGGCTCCCCGAGGCGGTGGGCCAGATCATCTTCGGCATCATCGCGGGCGGCCTGGGGCTCGCCAACCTCGTACATGACGGCCACGACACCAAAGAGGTGCTCCACGTGATGCAGGAGCTCGGCTTCATCCTGCTGATGTTCGGCGCGGGGCTTGAGATCGACTTCGACGCGATCGAGCGCGGCGGCGCCGGCGGGCTGCTTCGCGGGCTCGGTGTCGCCTTCGGGGTGGTGGCAGTCTCGGCGGTGCTGACGCTCGGGTTGGGGCTCCCGGTCTTCTACGTGGTCGTGCTCAGCGCGACGTCGATCGGCCTGGGCGTGGTCGTGCTGCGTGAGACCGGGCTGTCAAGCCAGCCGACGGGGCAGGCGCTGCTCCTCATCGGCGCGTTGGGCGAGCTGCTCACGCTGATCGCGATGACGGTCTTCTACCTCTTCTACTCCGTGGGCCTGACCAGGCAGCTGTGGATCCAGTTGGGTGAGCTGGCCGCGTTGTTCGTGGTGGGGGCGGTGTTCCTGCGGTTCCTGAAGGCGTGGACGTGGTGGCATCCCCGGGTCTTCGCGCGGGTCTTCGCCGAGCACGACCCGAGCGAGCTGGGGGTGCGGGCCGCGATCGCCGCCTGCCTCGGCTTCGTGGCGCTGGCGGTGGTGTTGAAGGTCGATCCCGTGTTGGGCGCGTTCCTCGCGGGAGCGGTCAGCCGCATGGTGTTCCGCGACGTCGAGGTGATCGAACACAAGATGTCGGCGCTGTCGTCGGGCTTCTTCATCCCGATCTTCTTCATCTACGTGGGCCTGACGTTCGATGTCTCCCTGCTGTCCTGGGAAGGTCTTCGCACCGCGCTGCTGCTGGGCAGCTGCATGGTCGCCGCCCGCCTGATCCCCTGCGCGGCGTTGCTGACGGACCGCAACCTGGGCCCCCGTGACGCCCTCGGCGTGGCGCTCCTGCTGGGGGCGCCGCTGACCCTGTTGGTCGCGATCGCGAAGCTCGGGGAGCAGATCGGCGTGATCGACGACCACGAGGGATCGGCCCTCGTCCTCCTCGCGATCCTCCTCTCCGTGCTCCTCCCCGTCGGCTTCCGCCAGCTCTTCAAGGACTCGGCCCCGGAACCGGCGCACTAGGAGACCTATACTTCCGTTCATGGCCCGCATCCTCGTCGTCGATGACCAGGTGGAGACCCTGGAGCTGCTCGCGCGGTTGTTCCGGGCGCAGGGCTATGAGGTGGACGCGGTCGCCGATGGGGACCTCGCCCAGACCGCCATCGAAGAGACCGACTACGACGTCGTGTTCACCGATCTTCGGCTGGGGTTCCCCTACGACGGGCTCGAGCTGCTTGAGATGGTGAAGAAGGCTCGGCCGCGCACGCAGGTCGTGATCATGACCGCGTTCAGCTCGGTGGAGTCCTCGGTCCTGGCGATGAAGGCCGGCGCGTACGACTACATCACCAAGCCGTTCAAGGGGGAGGAGGTGCTCCTCCTGGCTGCGCGGGCGGCGGAGCGGGCGACCCTTACGGGCAAAGTGCGGGACCTGGAGGGGCGGTCCGAGACCGATCACCACCGCAAGCCCGAGATCGTCGGCCAGAGCCCCGCGATGGTGCGGATGATGCGGTTGGTCGGCCAGGTCGCGCGGACGGACGCCACCGTGCTCATCGTGGGCGAGAGCGGCACCGGCAAGGAGCTCGTGGCGGCCGCCCTCCACCAGCTCAGCCCGCGGGTCGACAAGCCGCTGGTGGCGGTCAACTGCGGCGCGATCCCCGAGAACCTCCAGGAGTCCGAGTTCTTCGGGCACGTCAAAGGCGCCTTCACGGGCGCGATCCGGACCAAGACCGGCCTCTTCGAGGAGGCCCACACGGGGACCTTGTTCCTGGACGAGGTCGGTGAGACCAGCCTCGCGACGCAGGTGAAGCTGCTCCGCTTCCTCCAGACCGGCGAGGTGCGCCGGGTGGGCGGCAACGAGGCGACCCGGGTCGACGCGCGGCTGGTGGCGGCGACCAACCGCGACCTCGAGGCGATGATCGAGGCGAAGGCGTTCCGCGAGGACCTCTACTACCGCCTGAACATCATCGCGGTGGAGGTGCCGCCCCTGCGCGACCGGACCGGCGACGTGGAGGTGCTGGCGAAGTACTTCCTCAGCCGGTTCGCGCGGAAGCTCGGCAACGGCGTCACCGGCTTCACCGATCGTGCGATGAAGCGGCTGGTGCGGCACCGCTGGCCCGGCAACGTGCGCGAGCTGGAGAACGCGGTCGAGCGCGCGGTGACGCTGGCCCGCGGGACCCGCGTGGACGTGGACGATCTGCCGCGCCTGGACCGCCTCGGTTCGGCGGCGCGTTCGAGTCGGCCGAAGGACGAGTTCAGCCTCCATCCCACGCTCTCGGGCGAGTGGGACACGGTCTCGAATCCGTTCCAGCTGGCGGTCGCGGCCCCCGCTCGGCTGGAGTACGAGGACAACGACGTGCAGCAGTTCCCGTCGCTCGCGGAGATGGAGCGGGCGCACATCGAGCGGGCCCTGGCGGCGTTCGGGGGCAACCGAACGCGGACCTCGAAGGCCCTTGGCATCAGCAAGGCGACGCTGTGGCGGAAGCTCAAGAGCTACGAGGCTGAAACGTGACCGTGTTCGTCTCCGGGGGGGCGGGGTTCATCGGGCAGCACGTGGTGCGACAGCTCGCCGAGCGCGGCGAGCGCGTGCGCGTGGGGCTGGCCCCGGGCGAGTCGGCGGCGGCGTTGGCCGACCTCGACATCGAGTCCGCGGTGGTCGACGTACGCGATCTCGCGGCCGTGAAGGAGGCGATCGCGGGGTGCGACGGCGTCATCCACCTGGCCGCCATCTACAAGCTCTGGATGCGCGACTACCGGCCAATGTACCAGGTGAACGTGCAGGGCACCCGCAACGTGCTGGATGCCTGCGCCGAGGCCGGCGTCCGCCGCATCGTGCACACCTCGAGCATCGCCGCCGTGGGGGTCGAGGCCGGCCAGCAGGCCGCGACCGAGGAGACCGCCTTCAACCAGCACGGCCAGAGCAGCCACTACATCCTGAGCAAGCACGAAGCCGAGCTCGTCGCCCACGAGTTCGCGGGCCGGGGGGTGCCGGTCACGATCGTGAACCCGGCGTTCCCCTTCGGGGTGGGCGACCTGCGGCCCACCCCCACCGGACGCATGGTGCTGCGCATCCTCGTCGGCACCTACTTCGCTTACGGCCCCGGGGGCCTGAACGTGGTCGATGTCGAGGACGTCGCGCGCGGCCACGTCGCCGCCCTGGACCACGGCGAGGTTGGGCGTCGTTACCTCCTGTCGGGCACGAACGTCGACTACGCCTCGTTCTTCGAGCAGGTCTGCGAGGTGGGAGGCCGCTCCCGCCGGGCGTTCCGGGTGCCCCGGTGGGTGATGTCGGCCATGGGCTTCGCGGGCGACTTCGTGGGCCGCTTCCGCGAGCCGCTGATCGACTCGGTCACGGTGAAGTACTCCAGCCAGCATCTGTACTTCGACTGCTCGCGCGCGGAGGCCGACCTGGGGTACACGGTCACCCCTCTGGATGAGGTGCTGGACAAGTCGATCGCGTGGTTCCGCGAGCACGGCTACCTCGAACGCGACGCGCCCTGGCGCATGAAGTTGTTGGGAACGAAGACATGAGCTGGACGAAGGCGGAGTTCAAGGACGGCGAGGTCTGGGCCGAATGCGACGCCCAGGGTCGGCTCCGCAAGACCAAGGGCAAGGTCCGGATCGCGTACCAAACGAACGCGAAGAAGTTCTACTCCACCTTCGAGGACCGCTTGAAGGTCATCGATCCAAGCGACGTTGAGGAATGGGCTTCTGCCAAGGGCAGGTCAAAGGCCGACTCCTCGTTGATGGGCGGCGTGCCGGCCGATCTCGGCAACGTGGATCACTTCCACCTCTGGAGCGACGGAGCCTGCTCCGGCAACCCCGGCCCCAGCGGCGCGGGCACGGTGCTGATCGACCGGGACTCGGTGCGCGAGTGGTCGACCTGGCTGGGAACCGGCACCAACAACATCGCGGAGCTGACCGGGATCCTGAAGGGGCTCGAGGCGCTGCCCGAGGGGACCGATCGCACGGTCGTGATCCACACGGACTCGCAGTACTGCATCGGGGTGCTGGCCAAGAACTGGAAAGCGAAGGCCAACGGCGAGCTGATCGCTCAGATCCGAGCGGTCCTGGCGCCTCTGCCCAAGGTGGTCTGGCACTGGGTGCGCGGCCATGAGGGCGTCGCCCTGAACGAGCGTTGCGATGAGCTCGCGCGCCAGGCGATCGTGCGCCGCACGACGGAGATCACCTAGCCCCCATGCGCGTGGTGCACATGACCGACGTGCACTTCTTCGTGCCCCCGACGATCCGGGGCGCGATGAGCAAGCGCGCGCTGGGGCTGGCGAACCTCTACGTCGCCGGCCGCGTGCGTTACTTCGATGCCAGCGACGTGGTCCGCCAGGCGGTGGCGGACGCGCTCGACTTCCGCCCGGACCTGTTCGTGATGACGGGCGACCTCTCGGCGATGTCCACGGACGACGAGTTCAAGGCCGCCCGGGAGGCGTTTGCTCCGCTGCTGGAGAGCGTGCCCTCGGTGGTGATCCCCGGGAACCACGACCGCTACACCCGGGGCGCGGTGCGCGAATCGCGGATGGAGCGCTACTTCTCCCGCTGGATGGAAGGCGGCACGTGGGATCCCGACGCTGGCGCCTGGGTCGGCGGCGACGGCGGCTACCCGACCCGCTTCCGGATCGGCGGCGTCGACGTGATCGCGACCGATCCCTGCCGCGCCCACCTACGCTCCTCGGGCCGCTACGCGGACGGGGCGATCGCGCAGGCCGAAGAGCTCGTCCGGGGCAGCCGGGATGCTGGGCAGCAGGTGGTCTACCTGATGCACTACCCGCCGCTGTGGGGGGATGGCACGCCGTACAACCGGCCCGGGCACTGCCTCACGGACGTCGATGACGTGCTCGCGAGCTTCGATCGCGCGCCGCCGGACCTGGTCCTGCACGGCCACAAGCACGAGTGCTGGCGCACCGATCGCGGGCCCACCGTGGTGCTGAACTGCGGCACGACTTCGGCGCGATCTCCGCTGGAGGATCGGGCTGCCGGGTACTTTGTGATCGAGTTGAAAGAACACAAAGTTCAGGAGGTTCGGAGGCGGGTCATCAAGGAAGGAGTGAGCTTCTGGGAGGACCATCCTTCGACGTTTGGGACGTAAGGCGCATCAGCGCCGCGCAGCGCGCCCGTCTACTGCTGCCAGGGGAAGATCTCGAACCCCGACAGGATCACTGCCAGCACGAGCACCGGCGTCACGATCCGCACGACCCAGGTCCAGCCCAGCGCCAGCAGATCGCCCTTGTCGCCGAGCGCCTTGAAGCCGGCCTCCCGATCGTCCTTGGCCACCAACCAGCCCACCGCGATCGCGATGAGCAGCCCGCCCAGGGGGAGCAGGAACTTGGTCGTCAGGTTGTCGAGGAAGTCGAACACCGCCGGCGTATGCAGGCAGACGATCCCGAGCAGCCAGATCAGGCCTCCCGTGACCCAGGTGGCGACCGGTCGGGCCAGGCCCTTCTCATCGACCAGCCAGGCGACGACGACCTCCAGCAAGGAGATGGCCGAGGACCACGCCGCGAAGATCAGGAGCAGGAAGAAGGCAGCGGAGACGAACTGACCGCCCGGCATCGTGACGAACAGGTCCGGCAGGGACATGAACACGAGGCCCACGCTCTTGGCCGGCTCCGCGTCACCGGCGAACACGACGGCGAAGATCACGACGCCCGCCAGCAGCGCGATGAACGTGTCCAGGATCGCGATGATCACGCCGTCCCGGACGATCGCGGTGTCGTCCTTCACGTACGAGCCGTAGGTCACCATCGCGCCCATGCCCAGGGACAGCGTGAAGAAGGAGTGGCCGAGGGCCTCCATGAACGCGTCCGCGCTGAGCTTGCTGAAGTCGGGCTTGAAGAGGAACTCCAGCGAGGCCCCCACGCCACCGGTGAAGCAGACGTAGATGAGGAGCAGCACGAGGATGCCGACGAGGATCGGCATGAGCCGCTTCACGATGCGCTCGATGCCGCCTTCGATGCCGCGCGCCACGACCGTGATCGTCATGATCATGAAGCACGTGTGCCAGGCGAACTCGACCCAGTCGTTGGCGAACATCGCCCCGAAGGTCTCTTCGCCCGTGGCGCCGGCCGTGATGAGGCCCAGCGAGATGAAGAAATAGTGGATCGCCCAGCCCGCGACCACCGAGTAGAAGGCGAGGATCAGGAAGCCGGAGGCGACCGCCATCAGGCCGGTGAAGGTCGCGACGTCCTCGCCGACCTCGCCCGAGTCCTTGATGAGGGCGCGCAGCGAGCCGAGCACGCTCTTGCCCCCGCGCCGTCCCAGGATCAACTCCGCGTACATCAACGGCAGGCCGACCAGGAGGATGCAGGCGAGGTAGACCAGCACGAAGGCGCCGCCGCCGTACTCGCCCGTGATGTACGGGAACTTCCAGATGTTCCCCAGCCCGACCGCGCTTCCGGCCGCTGCCATGATGAAGCCGAATCGGGTCGCAAATCCTGCTCGAACGCCGCCGCCGTCACTCATTTCGGGTCTCCTCCAACGTCAGTGCGGGGGCGTAATAGCACGGGCCAACCCCCTGACCGCTACCCTTGGATCGATGGACCTGGGGATCCCTGAGGCGTCCGACCGGGACACGCTCCGCTGGGCCTGCCGGCAGGGCATTCCCTGCGGCGTCCTGCTGCCCGGGCGGCGGTTCTGGGGGCGCTCCTTCCACGTAGACCTCCGCGAAGGGGGCCCTCGGCCGAGCCTCGCGGTGGCTCAGCCCGTCGATCTCGCCTCCGGGATCGTCCGCAACCTGCGCGCCGGCGACGCCGTGCGGCTCTGGAGCGTGCGCGACGGCGAGCCCTGGCACCACGACGGCTTCGTCGGCTCCGTGGCGGTCGTCGAAGGGCGCGAGGCCGGCCCCGTCGAGGCCGCGATCGTCCGCCTCCCGTACCGGCTGCTGGAGACCGAGACCCGCCTCAAGCGGGACGAGCTGCCCCCCGCACGCATCGCGATCGCACCGCTGGGGTCCGACGGACCGGGAACCGCGCTGACGCTCTGCGAAGGCTGGCTCGCCCCCGGCGGCGGTGCTCGGAGCCGCGGACAGGGACACCTGCTCGAGCTGAGCCGCCGTACGTTCGCCTTCTCGGTGCCGCTTCGCTCCCCGATCTTCTTCCTCCCGGGGAGCACGGTCGAGGTGACCGTCGGCCTCGCCGAGCTGGGGCTCCACACGCGCGTCTCAGGGCGGGTCCGTGCGGTGATGGAGTGGTCCGAGCACGTGATGTACGGCCTCGAGCTGGGCGCGCCCGTCGGGGGTCACTCCCTGGACGAGCACCGCGAGTGCCTGCGCCGCGCCGCGGAGAGGACCAGGTAGGGCAGGAGCAGCCACCCCGACGCTGGGTCCGTCGTCGCACAAGCGCACGCCGCTTCCTCGCTGTCGCCGCCGGGGCCGTCATCGATCGGGACGTCGTCGTCGAGGATGAGGTCGTAGTCCAGCTCGACCCAGGGGTCGTCGTCGCCGTCCCAGCCGGTCGGGCCCAGGTGCGAGACCGCCATCCAGCCGCCCTCCACGACGATCGAGACCTCTTCGTCGGGTGCGTTGATGTCCACGGCCTCGCCGTTCTGGAAGAAGCCCTGGCCCGTGATCATGGGGGGGCCGGGGTTGCTCGGGAGATCTCCCCACGCGATGCGGGCCCGGGCGATCGCGTCCATCGCCGGCCCCAGGCCCCCCGCGACCTCCGCCACGGCGTCGACGAAGTCGGGCTCGTTGACCGAACCCTCCTGCGCCGTGGCCTCCCACAGGAGCGGGCCGATCGAGCCTTGTCCGTCGCCGAATTCCTCGTCCAGGGCGACGATCCAGAGTCCCGCGCCGTACTCGTAGAAGCCGTCGATGCCGTACCGATCGGCGAGGGCGTAGCTGTCGCCCACCAGCACCGGCGCCCACGGCACCGCTTGGAAGTCGGGCACGTCCGCGTCCCAGAGGCTGGCGGCGTCGCCGAGGGTCCACTTCTGGGCCGCCACCGCGGTCGCCTCCCACGGCGTGATCGCGGCCTCGTGCACGTCGTAGGCGTACTGCAGCACGTGGTTGAACTCGTGCACCACGTACGGCGCCAGCCACTCGGCGGGCACGTCTCGATCGAACGCGATGTAGGCGGCGGCGGCGCTGCGCCCGCCGGTGGGATCGTGGTCCTCCTGGTCGGGCGCCCAGGCCCAGTCCTCCCACGGATCGAGCTCCGCCAGGTACAGGTCCAGATCCGGTCCGGCGGCATCGTCGGGGAGCACGGGGGCGGTGAAGCCGAGCTGGTCCACCTGCACCGCCCAGGCGGTCTCCGCCGCCTCCAGGGTCGCGGTGGCCTGAGCCTCGTACCCGGTGGAGTAGTGCACCCGCAGGGGGTAGGTGTCGGAGACGATCGAGGCGTCGGAGTTCGGTCGCTCATCTCCCCGCGCTTCGACGTACTCGGCGGGCGGCTGGCAGACCGCGGCGGGTCCCAGCAGCAGGGGGATGATCAGAGGCTGAGGTCCAGGCGCACGACCTGGCGCAGCAGGAACGGCCGCGGCGTGATGCCGTCGCGGAACCGGTCGATGCTCCAGACGTCCTTGCCTTCGTGCGAGATTAGCAACTCGTGGCTGGGCACCTCGGACTCGAACGCGGTGCCGAAGTAGGCGAACGTCGGCTCGGTGGCGTCCAGCAGGGGACCGGACCAGGCGCACTCGATCCAGGGCGCGCCCGCGACGTCGAGCTGGGCCGAGGTGCGCCGCAGCGTGAAGGTGCCGGGCGCGCAGGTCACCGATTCGCCACCGCGCTGGAACAGGGCCGTGCCGTGGGTGGCGCCTCCGCCGTCGGGCTCGAAGGCCGCGTCCGCGCGCACCGCCAGGCCGGTCACGTCCAGCGACCAGGCGATCTCGGAGGAGGCGGGAGCCCAGGTGTAGAAGCGGCTCGTGGTCGCCTCCTCCGGGTCGGCCCCGTCGACGCCGATCGCCAACCGGGTGCGCTGGCCGTCGTAGGTCGACTCGAAGCTCCAGGGGAACCGGGTCGGCTCTTCCGCGAACTCGGCCGGGAGCCACTCGTCCGCGCCCCAGACCCGGACCACCTGATCGGGCGTCGCCCAATCGAAGGAGTACAGCGACGTGGCGACGGAGCCGTAGCCCTCGAGGTACCGGTCGGGGAGCACGTACAGCCGCTCGGGCCACAGGGGGTCGGCCGCGACCCGCAGCGTGGTGGTGCGGAACCCCAGGTCGATGACTTCGCCGGTCTGGGGGAGGGTCAGCGTGCCTTCCCAGCCGAGGCGCAGGATCTCGCGAACCTCGCCCGTGGCGGCGTCAGCGAGCCAGACGCGCCGCTCGTAGGGGTCGGGCTCGGGGCCTCCGTCGGGGAGCCGCGCGACGACGAGGAAGCGGCCCGGACCGGCGGGCTGCAGGCCGAGGTGGAACAGGCCCGCGGTGTCGGTGGGCCAGTCGAAGGAGACGGCGATGTCGCCCTCGGTGTCGATGACGTCGTAGCGCAGGCCACCGGGGAGCCAGCCGTCGCCGTCGGCCTCCAGGGGGCGCCACGCGACGCCGAAGAACTGCTCGGGAACGGTGCCCGCGTCGACCGAATCCCAGGGCGAGCCGTCGGCCTGATCGTCCCAGGGGGGGGCTGCCTCGTCCTCGCTGGGATCCTCGGGGAGATCCGTCACGATGGTGTACTCGCTGCCGCAGCCCACGGCGGTGAGGAGAACGAGCGCTGGGAGGAGGCGGGGCAAGGGAGCACCTGAAGCCTAGATCAACGGCTCCCCTCTGCGGGTAACAAACCCGTGCTCCCGGCGTCCGAAACGTATCCGATGCGATTACACCTGCCCCTCGCCGCCGCCGCCGTTGCCCTGATCGGGTGCAGCAAGGAGCCGGGGTCCACCTGCGGCACGGACCCCCAGATGGCGTCGCGGGCGGCCGCCTGGACCGACCCCGCGGTGGTGCTGGACCGCTACGACGGCCCCAGTTTCTCCGAGTTGGGCGACCTCGAAGTCGACGGGGATCGCGTCTGGTACTGCAGCGGCGTGCGCGGCCTCAACGTCTGGGACGCCAGCGATCCCGCGGATCTGCAGTTCCTGGATGCGATCGCGCTCAGCGACGGATCGCAGCAGTACCCGCGCTGCCAGCACCTCGCGATCGCCGCCGACGGGCGGGTCTACGCGAGCAACCGGGGGGACGCGATCTCGCCGACCTCGTTCGTTGCGGTGGTCGACGGCAGCGATCCCGTGCGCGGGCTCTAGAGGGTCGGATCCGCGCCGTCGACCTCGTCGTTGACGACGCCCGTGCGCAGCGGCACGTAGGGGAATCCGTCGCCGTACAGCGCGTGATAAATCTGCCAGGAGGAGGTCACCCGCTTCACGTACAGCCGGGTCTCCTTGTAGGGGATCGTCTCCACGAAGCCATCAAGCTCCATGGTGCCGCGCTTGCCCTTCCACTTGTTCACCGCCCCGGGCCCGGCGTTGTACGACGCCACCGCCAGCGGGATGTGGCCGCCCCAGCGCTTGAACAGTCCCTGGAAGTAGGTCGACCCGATCTGCAGGTTGAGCTGGGGATCGCTCAACTCCGAGCGCGACCGCAGCCGCAGCCCCATCTTGCGGGCGGTCTCCTGCGCCGTCGGCCACATCAGCTGCGACAGCCCCATCGCGCCGACCCACGACTTGATGCTGGGGGAGAAGGCGCTCTCCTCGCGGACGAGCCCCTGGAACGTCATCGAGGGCCACTCGTAGTCCTTCGTCACCTCCACCAGAGGCTCGTGGAAGGCCAGCGGGTAGGCGTGCATGAGCAGCGCGTGGTTCTCCTCGGTCCGCTCCGGCCACTCCTCGCGGAACGCGAGCCGAAGCAGGTAGTGGCTCTGGTACGGGTCGTCGGCGAGCTCGTAAAGGTGAGAGGCGAGCAGCATCGTGTCGCGGTCCCACCGCTTGTGGGGCTTGGGACCGAGGGCGCGCTTGAGCTCGACCACCGCCTCGTCGTTGAGGCCGCCGCGCAGCAGCTCGATGGCGGCGACGGTCCCGGGGGTGTCGAGGAACTCCTGCTCGACCACGAACGCCTCGGGCTCGACGACCGCGTCCTTCAGGCCGTCCAGCTGGGTCCGGGTCGCGAGCGCGACCGAGCGGGCGCGCTCGGCGTCCTCCTCGGCCAGCTTCCACAAGGAGATGACGCCGTACCAGTGCATCGGCTCGGTGCGCGCGATGGCTTCCAACTCGTCCAGCGCGATCGCCTTGCTGGGCTCGTCCTCGGCGGCGTCGAGGTGGGCGCGGGCGAGCCAGTAGGTGCCCTGCAAGACCCGGCCGCGGTTGGCTCCGCGGGTGCTCCCGGCGGCTTGCAGCTCCAGCCAGGGGATCGCCTCATCGGTGCGTCCGGCCCGCAGCGCTTCCCACGCCGCGTCCCACATCCCGGCACCGACCATGTCGCCGGCGGGGAAGCGGTCCGAGGCCGCCTGGAACGACTGGCGGGCCTCGTCCATGTTCCCCAGCCCGGCGTACAGCCGACCGGCGTTCACGAGGCCGTCGTCGGCGTACGAATGCTCGGGGTAGCGGTCCGCGAGGCTGGTCCACGACGCGATCGCCTCGGTCTTGCTCCCGCTGCGGGCGAGGGCCTGGGACAGCAGGTAGTGCGCCTTGATCCGGGTCTCGCCCTCGGGGCAGTCCTCGGCGGCGGCGGTCAAAGGCGCGACGGCGTCGGTGTAGCGGCGCTTCTTGTGGCGGGCTCGCCCCAGCTCGTAGTGGCCGGTGCAGGCGACCTCGGGCTCGGCCAGGGGGAGCGCGTCCTCGTCGGGGCCCAGCAGCGCGATCACGTCGTCCTTGGCGCCCACGGACGCCATCGCGGCGGCGCGGCTGACCCGATCGGCCAGATCCGGCTTCACCTCCGCCGGCACCTTGCTCTCCAGCGCGTCCATGCACGCGCGCGCCTCCGCCGCGGCGATCCCGTCACGGCCCTCGGTTCGCCAGATCCGCACGCACACGCGGTAGGCCTCGGCGTCATCGCCCTCGGCGGCGCGCGCTCGCAGTGCCTTGGCGCGGAGCACGTCCGCCCGCACCGAAACGGAGGCGCTTGCGTCCTCGGGCAGGTCCGCCAGAAGCCGCAGGACCCCGTTGGGGCGTCCCTCCTCCTGGGCGAGGCCGGCGCGCGCGAGCGACGCTTCGAGGAACAGACGGGAGTCCGGGGTCACGGTCGCGTACGCCGCTTCCGCCTCCGCGCCGCGATCGAGCTTGCGCAGCACGTCGCCGCGCCGGAAGGCGACCAGATCCGGGGCGAAGCCGCCGGGGACGGCGATCTCCAGGCGGGCTGCGGCGGTCTCCAGTTCGCCCCCTTCCAGGGCCGTCATCGCCTCCCGGTAGGCGGCCGCGGAGGCGGCGCGGGGGTCGTCCTGGGGGAACGGGCCCAGGTCGACGGCGGCGATGGTGGGTGGTCCCGGAGGCTCCGGGGGGTCGGTCTCGATCTCGGTGGTCGACTGCCCGGCAGCGGGGTCCGCGTCGTCCGCGCCCACGTCTTCTTCGAGCGCGGGGGTGCACCCACGCAGGACGATGGCGAGAACAATCGCGGGTCGGATCAACGCTTCTTCTTGGAGCTGTCGCCGCGGTCCTTGCTGGACCCCTTGCTCTTGCTGCTGCTGCCCCGGCTTCTGCTGCTGCCACGGGTCGTCTTGGACTTGGAACTGGAGCTGCTGCTGGAGTCGCTCGAGCTGGAGGAGCTGGAGCTGCTGCCGTTGCCCGAGGACTTGCCCGAGCTGCCGGAGGACCGCCCGTAGCTGCCACTGCTGCGGCTGCTGCCGCCGGAGGACCGGCTGGAGCTGCTGCTTCCGGAGGACCGGCTGGAGCCGGAGCTGCCGCTGCTGCGGGTGCTGGAGCCGGAGGACCGCCCGTAGCTGCCGCTCGAGCTGCCGCTGCCGCGGCTGCTGCTGGAGGATGAGGACGAGCCCGACGGCTTGCGCTCGTAGGTGCTGCCGCCCCGGCTGCTGCTGGAGGACGACGACGAGCCAGAGTCCTTGCGTTCGTAGCTGGAGCCGCTGCGGCTGCTGGACGAATCGGACGGCCGCTCGTAGCGGGTGCTGTCCCGTTCGCTGCTGCTGCTGCTGCCGCTGCCGTCGTAGCTCCGCTTCTCCGTCGCCGAGCCCGAGCGGCCCGAGGTTCCCGAGGAGCCGGATCGTCCGCCGCTGCCGTAGCCGGAATCCGGCTCGGTGCTGGAGCGTTCGTAGGAACGGGTGCGGCTGCTGGCCCCGCCCTTGTCGGAGCTGTGCGAGCGGCCTTCACTGCTGCTGCTGCCGCCGTCGCCGCGGGAGCCGGTGTAGCGGCCGTCGGAGCGGCCGGACGTACCGGAGCGGCCCTCGGGGCGGCGCGGGCGGGCCTGGTCCGACGTGGTCCGTCGGTGCTCGGTGTAGTGGCGGTGACGGCCGGAGTAGCCCGGTCGAGCGCGGTCGCGGTCGACGTAGATGTAGGTCGGGTGGTGGTGGTAGTGGTGCGAGACCCAGCGGTAGTGGATGCTCCAGTGCGAGGCGTGCCACGTCGTCCAGGACCAGTAGAACCAGTCATCGTACCCGCCGGACCAGTACCAGTAGCCGTCGTGGGTGACCCAGTGCTCCCGGTGGCCGTGGGGTCGGTAGTGGCTGTGCGCCCAGTGGTGGGCGTGGGGACCCTCGAGCACGCACCAGTGGCCGCTCATGTGGTGGATCGGGTGGGGGTCGTAGTACCAATTGGTCGGCCCCTCCCAGTGATAGAAGCTGGGATCGCCGACGAAGTAGATGACGCCGTCATCCTCGTAGACCGCGTACTCGTCCGGGTCGAGCCGGTACGTGTGCACGTGCAGATCGCGGTCGTCGCACCAGTCGCCGTACTGGTCGGGCACGGGGTGCTCGCCCCAATACTCGTAGAGCGTGACGGTGCGATGCGCATCGGCCTCGGACGGGCCGATGAGCAGTCCAGCGGTCATCGCCAGGGCGGCGATCAGGGCAACAGAGAAACTCGATCGAGTCATGGGAACTCCCACGGGGCGCGCGAACGTGAGTCTAGTCCCCCGTTCGGGCTGGTTCCAGACCTTTGACGAAGGCTTCTCCGTTTCATTCGAACCTTTTTCAATTACCATCCGCGCGCCGTGGCCCGGCCGCTCCTCCTGATGCTCCTGTGCATTGCCTCCGTTGGCTTGACGGGGTCTGGTTGCGCGCGCCCCGCGAGCTCCCGCACGGTCGGGATCGTCACCCTGTACGGCGTCGATCAAATCCTCTCGCTGAACATCCAGGGCACCGTCGTGCCGATCGAAGGCCGATCGCAGGTGATCGATCAGCTCGATCGCCTGATCGATGCCCGCGTGGCCATCACCGGCACCGTGGGGAGCAGCCGGGTCCGCGTTCAGGACTACGAGATCCTCGAGGCTCCGGACGGCCTCGTTCCGTACCTCGGCATCCTCGTCCACGATCAGTCCGGCGTCGGCCTGCAGGACGAGACCACCGGCACCCGCATCGCCCTGCGAAGCAGCGACGTCGACCGCATGAAGCGCCAGCACGGCGATCGCGTGTGGGTGACCGGCAGCATCGTGGGACCCCAGACCCTCCTCGTCGCCCATTGGGGCGTGCTCGTTCCTTCCTCCCCCTGAAAGACCCGCCATGACCTCCCCCGATCTCGTCCCCGTCCGCCGCGCCCTCCTGTCCGTTTGGGACAAGACCGGCGTGGTCGAGCTTGCCACCGATCTGCACGACCGCGGCATCGAGTTGCTGTCGACCGGCGGCACCATGCGCACGCTGCGGGAGGCCGGCCTGACCGTCACCGCGGTGGCGGACTTCACCGGCCATCCGGAGATCTTCTCGGGGCGCGTCAAGACGCTCCACCCGAAGCTGGAGGGGGCGATCCTGTACCGTCGCCACGACCAGTCCGACGAGGCCGCCGACCTGGGCATCCCGCCCATCGATCTGGTCGTCGTGAACCTCTATCCGTTCGAGGCCGTGACCGCCGATCCGAGCTGCGATCTCGCCCGCGCCATGGAGCACGTCGACATCGGCGGTCCGACGATGATCCGGGCGGCTTCCAAGAACCACGGCGCCGTGGCGGTGGTCACCGACCCGACCGCCTACGGCGCCCTCCGCGCCGAGCTCGCCGAGCACGACGGCTGCACCTCGGCGGTCGCGCGGCGCACGTGGGCGCGGGACGCCTTCGGACGCACCGCGGCGTACGACGCCCGCATCAACGACTGGCTCCAGCGCACCCAGTTCGACGAGCCGTGGGCGCCGCGCACGACGATCCCGATGTCGCTGGCGCAGGAGCTGCGGTACGGCGAGAACCCCCACCAGGAGGCCGCGTTCTACGGCGAGGCGGGCTGGTCCGGGCCGACGCTGGCGAACGCCAGGCAGCACCAGGGCAAGCACCTCTCGTACAACAACATCATGGACGCCGACGCGGCGCTGCAGATGGTGATGGAGCTCGAGGGGCAGCCCGGCGCGGTCATCATCAAGCACGCCAACCCCTGCGGCGCGGCCCAGGCGGACGATCTCGTCACCGCCTACGACCACGCCCTCGCGTGTGACTCCACGTCCGCGTTCGGGGGGATCCTCGCGATCAACCGTCCCTTCACGGCCGCGCTCGCGGAGCGGATCGGCAGGCACTTCTTCGAGGTGATCCTCGCCCCGTCGTTCACCGAGGACGGGCTGGCGGCGATGGCCCGGAAGAAGAACCTGCGGCTCCTGGAGATCCCGAGCATGACCGAGGAGCCGTCGGGCGGCCGCTTCGTCAAGCGCGTGATGGGCGGCTACCTGCTGTCCGGGTGGGACGCCGGGGGTCCCGAGGAGCGCCGCGTCGTCACCGCCCGAGCGCCGTCGGACGAAGAACTCGCCGCGCTCGAGTTCGCGTGGCGGATGAGCAAGCACGTCAAGAGCAACGCGATCCTGTTGGCGCGGGGCACCCGCACCGTCGGCATCGGGGCGGGCCAGATGAGCCGCGTCGACGCCTCCGAGGTGGCGGTGCTGAAGGCCGGCAAGGCGGGGCTGGAGACGCAGGGCGCGGTGCTCGCGTCCGATGCCTTCTTCCCGTTCCGCGACGGCCTCGACGCCGCCGCGGAGGCTGGCTGCACGGCCGTGATCCAGCCCGGGGGGAGCAAGCGAGACCCCGAGGTGATCGCCGCGGCAGACGAGCACGGCATCGCGATGGTGTTCACGGGGACGCGCCACTTCCGCCACTGACGAACACGGCGGCGCGGTGCCCGGTAGAATGCTGATTCGCCCGGAGCCGTAGCCTTCATGCAGATCACCTGTCAGCACTGCAGTAACAACTTCGAATACGACGTCCCCGTGTACGCACAGGGGGAGGGGACTGCCCCCTGTCCGTCGTGCGGCCGGGATACCCCCGCGGTGGACAGTTGGGCCGCCCTGGGTGGTGGCGGCGGCGGCGGCGGTGAGGCCCGCGTCTACTGCTTCAACTGCGGCAAGGCGATGACGCCCCGTGAGGGCGAACTCATTCCGGTGTGCGACGAGTGCCGCCAGGACGCGGCCTCCCCCGCGGGCGGACCGGGCGCGGACCTCGGAGCGACGGCGGAGTCCGGCGACCCGCTGGCCGGGGGCCTGGGCGACGAGCCGGTCGCCGACTGGATGATCCGCAAGGCCAACGGCAACGTGTACGGCCCGTTCCCGGTCGAGACGATCATCGACTGGATCAAGGCGCGGAAGATCAACCCGGACGAGGAGATCGCCCACATCGGCGGTGCCTGGCGGCTGTTCGGCCAGCACGAGGAGTTCGGGCGGTACTTCGAAGCCTCCGGCGACGTCACGGTCGGCGGCCACGGCACCTCCGAGATCGATTTCCGCCGCCGCTCCCCGGTGCGCGACGCTCTTCGCTCCGGAGGCCGGCTCGGCGCCATCCTCGCCGTGCTCGTGGTCGTCGGTGGGGGAGTCTGGCTCCTGATCGCCAACGACGTGCTCGTCATCCCCGAGTCGACGATCGACGGGATCGCGGACCGGGTGTCGGATTCCAGCCGACGGGACAACGACGGCCCCAAGCGGACTGAGGACGCCCAGGCGCTCCTGGACGAGCTCGCCACCACGTACCCCGACCTCGCCGGCGGCGACACCTCGTCGATGGAGCACTACCTGCGCGGCCGCACGCTGCTGCTGCGCGACTCGGTGGCCGACATCGAGGCGGCCCGGACCGAGCTGGAGAAGGCGGTCGTGCTCGACAACCGCAACGCGCTGGCCCTCGGCGGGCTCGCGGAGCTGTACTCGCTGATGGCCTACCGTCAGATCGGGAGCCTCGATCTGCAGCGCCAGAGCATCTACCTGGTGACCATGGCCGAGGACCAGGCCGACTTCACCGCCGAGACCCTGCGGTCCCGGGCCGCGTGGCTCATCTACACGAAGAACTACGGCGAGGGCATGTCTTTCGCCCAGCAGGGGCTGCAGCACAACCCCGGCGATCCGTCCCTGCACTTCCTGCTCGGTGTCGGCGCCGCCGGCAAGGCGGGTGAGGTCACCGAGACGGCTCGAGGCCACTTCGACAAGGCGGTCGAGCTCGACCCCGGCTTCCACCAGGTCTGGTACGAGCTGGGGGTCGGCGAAGAGGAGGCGGGCAACCTCCAGCAGGCGATCGCGCACTACAGCCGCAAGATCGAACTCGACCCCCGCGCGGCTGCGGCGCACAGCCGCCTGGGGCTCATCTACGAAGGCGTGGGTGACTACAAGAAGGCCGCGGGGCACCTCGACCAGGCGATCACGCTCCACCCCCGCGGGATCGACGCGGTCCTTCATCGCTCGATCCTCGCCTACCAGATCGATGGGAACCCGGCGATGGCCATCGGCCTGCTGGAGGCCCTGATGAAGGCCGGCGGCCCGGACCTGACCATCCGGGAGCGCAAGGAAGCGGGCGTCCACCTGTCCGCCGCGCGGCGGCTCGCGGGCGACGCCTCAGGCGCCCTGGCGGCGGTCGAGGAGGTCCTCAAGGAGGACAAGTCCTGGTCTCCCGGGCTCTTCCACAAGGGCCTCGCCCTGATGGACCAGGGGCGCTCGGCCGAAGCGATCACCGAGTTCTCCGCGGCCGAGAGCAAAGACCTGTCGAGCCTCGAGCGGGCCACGATCCTCTTCTGGCAGGGGCGCGCGGCGATGGCCGCCCAGCAGAGCCAGGACGCGCTCAGCAACTACGATCGTGCCACCGAGACCGACCCGGACTTCATCCCCGCCTACCTGTGGAAGGCGGAGGTCGCCCTCAGCTCAGGCACCGCCGCCGATCCGAACTCCGCGGTGCACGGCCTGATGGGGCACGTGGGCCGGGACCCGATGGAGTACGCCCGCATCCGCGAGCCGTCGCTGTTCTATCAGCCGCTCCCCGACCTGCAGCCGCTGGCCAAGCTCCTCAAGGCGGAGGCGTCGAAGATCTCGTTCGCCCCGAACCTGTACGCCGCCACCGGGATGGTGCTGTTCCACCAGGGCAAGTACAACGAAGCGGGCGGCTTCCTCGCCAAGGCTGTGCTGCAGGAGGAGCGCAACGAGGGAGCGCTCTTCTACGTCGGCCTCGTCCAGTACCGACAGGGACGCCACTCCGCGGCCGCGGCCACCTTCCTCGGTGTGCTCGGCATCGTGCACAACCGCGGCGTCTACCACGTGTACCTGGGTGACGCGCAGCTGGAGCAGGGCAAGACCGACGACGCGATCGCGTCGTACGAGAAGGCCCACGGCTACGGCGCCAAGACGGCGTGGTCGCACACCCGCCTGGGTGAGGCGCTGGCCCGTGAGGGCAGCAACGACCGGGCCGGAGAAGAGTTCGCGGCGGCCGAGAAGCTCGACCCGGCAGCGGTCGCTCCGAGACGGTTGTCGTTCCAGTTGAACCTCTAGGTTCGGCCCTCTACAGTCCGCGCCTCCCCGGAGGCCCGAATGAACGTCCTGGTGATCGGCGGCGGAGGCCGCGAGCACGCGCTCTGCTGGAAGCTGGCCCGCTCTCCCCTGTGTGATTCGCTGTACTGCGCGCCCGGCAACGCCGGCACCGCGACCGTGGCCAAGAACCTGGAGCTCGACGTCGGCGACGGCGCGGCGGTGGTCGAAGCCTGCCGCGAACGCGACGTCTCACTGGTGGTGATCGGACCCGAGGCGCCCCTGGTGGCGGGCCTCGCGGACACCCTCTCGACGGCCGGCATCGCTGCGTTCGGACCCTCGGCCGCGGCCGCCCAGCTGGAAGGCAGCAAGTCCTTCGCCAAGGAGTTCATGCAGCGCCACGGCATCCCGACGGCGGGAGCTCACGTGTTCGACGACGGGGCGGCGCTGCAGGCGCACGTGGAGACCTGCCCGATCCCGACGGTGGTGAAAGCCGACGGGCTCGCCGGCGGCAAGGGAGTGCTCATCTGCACCACCCGGGACGAAGCCCGCGCGGCGGGCGAGGCGATGGCGGTCGAAGGCCGCTTCGGCGACGCCGGTTCCCGCGTGGTCGTCGAGGAGTTCATGGAAGGGGAGGAGGCGACGATCTTCGCCCTCGTGGACGGCGAGTCGGTGGTCATGCTGCAGGCCTCCCAGGACCACAAGCGCCGCTTCGACGGGGACGCTGGACCCAACACCGGAGGCATGGGCGCCTACACGCCGGTCCCGGCGGTGGACGACGAGGTCTTCGCGCGGGCCGTCAACGAGGTGCTGCTCCCCACCGCGCGGGGCATGGCGGCGGACGGCATGCCCTACCGGGGGCTGCTGTACGCGGGCCTCATGCTGACCGCCGAGGGGCCTCACGTGGTCGAGTACAACGTCCGCTTCGGCGACCCCGAGTGCCAGCCCATCCTGCTGGCGATGGAGTCGGATCTGCTCCCGTTGCTGCTGGCGACCGCCCAGGGGCGGCTGGACGAAGCTGAGCCGCCCGTCTTCTTCGACGGCGCGACCCTCTGCGTGGTGCTGGTCTCGGGGGGCTACCCCGGTCCCTACGACAAGGGGCTCCCGATCGCGGGGGCGGACGCTGAGGTCGACGAGAACGTGGTGGTGTTCCACGCCGGCACCCGCCGGGCCGACGACGGGACGTTGCTCACATCCGGCGGACGGGTGCTGGGGGTCACGGCCCGCGGCGCCACCGTCGTGCAGGCCCGCGACCGCGCCTACGCGGCCGCCAGGACGATTCACTGGGACGGTGTGGACTTCCGCACCGACATTGCCGCGAGGGCGATTCGATGAGTGTTCGAGTTGGGATTTTGATGGGCTCGATCTCCGACAAGGAGGTCATGCAGGCGACCGCCGACATGCTCGACAAGTTCGGCATCGGCTACGAGTGGCGGGTGATGTCCGCGCACCGCACCCCGGCGGCGGCAGAAGAGTTCTGCAGCGGCGCGAAGGCCCGCGGGATCCAGGTCCTGATCTGCGGCGCGGGCATGGCCGCCCACCTCGCCGGGGCCGCCGCCGCGCACAGCACCCTGCCCGTGATCGGCGTGCCCATCGCGGCCAGCCTCGACGGCATGGACGCGCTCCTGGCCACCGTGCAGATGCCCCCCGGTCTGCCCGTCGCCACCGTCGCCATCGGCCGCGCCGGAGCCAAGAACGCCGCGATGCTCGCGATCCAGATCATGGCTCTGTCGGACGAGGCCCTCGCCCAGGCGCTGGAGGACGATCGCGTCCAGATGCGCGCCAAGGTCATGGCTGCCGACGCGGAGCTGCAGCGCCGGTGAGCGCGGCCGGCGATGTTCTCCGCGCCGGAGGACTGCTGGTCTACCCGACCGAGACGGTCTACGGGATCGGTGTCGCCCTGTCGGCCGACGTCGACGCGGTCCGTCGCGCCAAGCGCTCGCCCCCGGGGCGCCCCTACCTGGTCGTCGCCGCGGACGCCGCGATGGCCTGCTCGCTCTGGACGCAGGCCCCCCCGCCCGAGCTGGCGAAGCATTGGCCGGGTCCTCTGACCCTGATCGGACCCGCGCGTGAGGGGCTCCCCCCGGAGCTGCTCGGGGCGGTCGGCGACGTGCCCACGATCGCGGTACGGGTGCCGGGCGACCCGTGGCTGCGGGCGCTCATCCAGGAGGTCGGCGAGCCGATCGTCTCGACGTCCGCCAACGTGGCCGGGGCGCCCGCCCCCCAGAGCTTCGACGAGGTCGACGTCGATGCCCTCGCCCCCGACCTCGCGATCGACCGCGGCGCCTGCCCCGGAGGCGTTGCCTCCACCCTGGTGGACTTTGTGGCCGTGCCCTGGAAGATTCTCCGCCCCGGACCGATCACACCCGAGCGAGGGAGCCCCTGATGAGCGACTACAAGCCGAGTGAGATTGAAGCCAAGTGGCAGGCCCGATGGGCCCAGGACAAGACCTTCGCGGTCGCCGAGGAGGCGGGCGGACGGCCGAAGTTCTACATGCTCGAGATGTTCCCGTACCCCAGCGGCAAGCTGCACATGGGGCACGTCCGGAACTACTCGATCGGCGACGTGATGGCCCGCTACCGGCGCGCCCAGGGCTTCGATGTCCTGCACCCGATGGGCTGGGACGCGTTCGGGCTGCCCGCCGAGAACGCCGCCCGGGAGAACAACACCCACCCCGCGAAGTGGACGCGCAGCAACATCGCGACGATGCGAGGCCAGCTGAAGCAGCTGGGCTTCTCCTACGACTGGGACCGGGAGCTGGCCACCTGCGACCCCGACTACTACCGCTGGGAGCAGGCGGTCTTCATCAAGATGTGGGAGCAGGGGCTGGCCTACCGCAAGAAGGGGCTGCTGAACTGGTGCGACGGCTGCGGCACGGTCCTGGCCAACGAGCAGGTCGAGGACGGTGACTGCTGGCGCGGCCACGGCCCCGTGCGGCAGCGCGAGATGGAGCAGTGGAACCTGCGCATCACCAACTACTGCGATGAGCTGCTGGACGGTCTGGACACCCTGGAGGGCTGGCCCTCGGCGGTGAAGGTCCAGCAGCGGGCCTGGATCGGCAAGTCCCACGGCGCCTCGATTCTGTTCGCGGTCGACGGCCAGGAGCAGGACATCGAGGTCTTCACGACCCGCCCCGACACGCTGTACGGCTGCACGTTCATGTCCCTGGCGCCCGAGCACCCGCTGACCCGTCAGCTGTGCGTCGGCACCCCCCAGGAGGCCGACGTACTGGCCTTCATCGACGCCATGGGCACGGTCGAGAAGGCCGAGCGGATGGACGACAAGACGGAGAAGCAGGGGCTGTTCATCGGACGCCACGCCATCAACCCCGTCAACGGCCGCCGCATCCCCATCTACACCGCCAACTTCGTGCTCGCGGACTACGGCACCGGCGCGGTGATGGCGGTGCCCGCCCACGACCAGCGGGACTTCGAATTCGCCCAGAAGTACGGCATCGACCTGCAGGTCGTGATTCAGCCGGAAGGGGAGGAGCCGCTGGACGTCGCCACCATGGAGGCGGCGTTTACCGGCGAGGGGACCATGGTCCACAGCGGGACCCACGACGGCACCCCCAACGAGGCCGGCAAGACCGCCGTCGTCGCGCAGCTGACCGAGCTGTGCCGGGGCTCTTCAACCATCAACTACCGCTTGAGGGATTGGGGCCTGAGCCGCCAGCGCTTCTGGGGATGCCCGGTCCCGATGGTCCACTGCGAAGCCTGCGGAATCGTGCCCGTGCCCGAGGCGGATCTGCCGGTCCTGCTGCCCGAGGACGTGAGCCTGGGCGACCACGGCGGCTCGCCGCTGCCGGTGCTGGAGAGCTTCTGGAAGGTCGACTGCCCCAAGTGCGGCGCGGACGCCCGCCGGGACACGGACACCTTCGACACCTTCATGGAGAGCTCCTGGTACCAGGTCCGCTACTGCTCCCCGGACTACGACCAGGGCATGGTCGATCCGGCGGCGGCGAAGCGCTTCCTGCCCGTGGACCAGTACGTCGGCGGCATCGAGCACGCCGTCATGCACCTGCTGTACGCACGCTTCTACATGAAGGTCCTGCGCGACCTGGGCATCGTCGAAGGCGACGAGCCGTTCACCAACCTGCTGTGCCAGGGCATGGTCTGCCACGAGACGTACAGCCGCGGTGAGGGCACCGAGCGGAAGTACTACTACCCCAACGAGATCGAGGACGGCCGCCTGAAGGCGGACGGCAAGCCCGTGGACGTGGGCCCGGTCATCAAGATGTCCAAGTCCAAGAAGAACACGGTGGACCCGGAGAAGCTGCTGGCCCACTACGGCGCCGACGTGGCCCGGCTGTTCTGCCTGTTCGCGGCGCCGCCCCACAAGGACGTCGACTGGTCCGACAGCGGGGTCGACGGCTGCTGGCGGTTCCTGTCGCGGGTCTGGCGCGCGGTCGACGGCAATGCCGAGGCGATCAAGGCGGCGCCGGACTCCTTCGACGGCCTGTCCAAGGCAGGCAAGGACCTGCGCCGGACGACGCACCAGACCATCGCGACGGTCACCGACGACATCGAGCGGCGCATGCAGTTCAACACCGCCATCGCCCGGTGCATGGAGCTGACCAACGCGCTGTCCTCGTTCAAGGGGCGTGAGGGTGCCGATGGTGCCGCCTTCGCCGAGGGCGCCCGCGCGCTCGTGCGTCTGCTGAGCCCGTTCGCGCCCCACATCGCCAACGAGCTGTGGACGACGCTGGGCGGCGAGGGGCTGCTGGAAGACCAGCCGTGGCCCGTCAGCGACGAGGCCGTCACCGCGGTCTCCGAGGTCACGATCGTGGTCATGGTGAGGGGCAAGCGGAGGGACGAGATCCAGCTGCCCGCCGACGTCACCGAGGACGACGCGATCGCCGCCGCGATGGCCCGCGAGAAGGTGCAGAAGTGGGTCGGCGAGAAGCCGCCGCGGTTTGTGAAGTACGTGCCTGGCCGGCTGGTGAACATCGTCCCGGGCTAGCCGTAGGTCAGGGGCGCTCGATCGCCACGATCAACGCGAACGAGCCCAGCGACAGGCGGTCGCCGTCGTTCAACCACGCCGACGTCACCCGGTGCCCGTTGAGGAACGTGCCGTTGGTCGACTCGAGGTCCCGCACCAGCACCTGGTCCTCGCTGAAGACCTCGATGACGGCGTGCCGCCGGCTCACCTGCTCATCGTCGGTGACGAAGTCCACGGACCGGCGCCCGATCACGATCTGCTCCTGGAAGAACTGCCGCTGCGTGCCCTGCTCGGGCCCGGCCGCCACCGTCAACGACACCAGCAGGCGCGGGTGCGGCGTGGCCGAGGCCCAGGGCACCGCCTCGACCGGCGGTGGGTCGGAGATGTCGCCCGTGCGGGGCATCCTCTGCGTCTGCGCCCGGGCGTTCACGGCGGCGCCGGGCAGCGATCGGGTGGTCTCGGGCCGGCCCTCGGGCGGCTTGGGGATCATCGGGGAGGTGGCGTCGCCCTCCGGTTCCGCCACCCCGATGCGGAACTGGAACTCCGTGCGCCCCAGTTTCACCTTCGAGCCGTTAGCGAGCACGTCGCTGATCGTCAGGCGGCCGTCCACGTAGATGCCGTTGGTGCTGCCCAGGTCGACGACCTGCCAGACGCCGTCGGTGAAGGAGATCAGGGCGTGGACGGCGGAGACCTCGCGATCATCGAGCTTCACGTCGCCGAGCAGCCGGCCCAGCACCGTGCCCGTCGCGTTCACTTCGATGGTCTTGGCCTCGTCCCCCTGCGAATACGAGCCACGCCGCCGCCTTCTGGCGCCGCCTGCTCATGACGTTCGCGAAGGAGACCGCCCCCGGTCCTTGCCCACGATGTGTCCCTCCCTCCGGCACGATCGACACTAGCGGCGACAAAGGGGCCGATTGACCCCAAATGTCTCGGTACACTCGCGGCCGCATGGCCCGTCGACCCGCAGCCGATCCCTTTGCCCAGATTCAGTCCGACATCGAATCGGGGGACCTCAAGCCGATCTACCTGCTGTTCGGGCAGGAGGCGCACCTGGCCCGGCAGGCCTACGACCGCCTCTTTGCGGCGTCGGTCGCGGGCGCCCCACGGGGGTTCAACGAGCAGATCTTCGAGGGCAAATCGGCCAGCGGCGACGCCATCGCGGGCGCTGCTCAGCACCTCCCGATGATGGCCAAGCGGCGCACGATCGTGGTCCGGAACGCGGGCGACCTGAAGAAGGACGACCAGGAGAAGCTGGCCGCCTACTGCGCCAACCCCAGCCCCACGTCCGTGGTGCTGATGCTCGGCAGTGACGGCTCCAAGAAGGTCTTCGACGGCCGCGGCAAGCTCGCCAAGACCCTCAAGAAGACCGGCCGGTGGTGCGAGTTCAAGAAGCTCTACGGGCGGAACCTGAAGAACTGGATCGATGCTGAGGCGCGCGCCCTCGACAAGCGGCTCGACTCGGACGGCGCCGACTTCTTCGAGGCCCTGATGGGCAACGACCTGGCCCAGATCAGCAATGGCCTGCGCCACGCCGCGCTGTTCGTCGGCGACAACGACCGGATCACCCGCGAGGACCTCGGTGAGGTGCTGGTGGGCCGGCGCGCCGAGGCGCTCTGGGACCTGTTGGACCACGTCGGCAAGCGCAACCTCGGCCCGGCGCTGAGCAACCTGCAGCTGCTGTGGACGCAAGGGGAGGGGCCCTACGCGGTGATGAGCCTGCTCAGCCGCCGCGTCCGCCAGCTCCTCGCCATCGAGATCGGGCTCGCTCGGGGCCTGCCGCAGTCCGACGCGATGATGGCCGCGGGCGTGCCTCCCAACATGACGTGGAAGTGGCGCGACCAGGTCGGCCGCTACCGGGCCGCCGAGCTGCAGAAGGCGAGCTCCCGCATGCTCAAGGCGGAGTCCGATCTGAAGGGCGGCTTCCGCATCGACCCCCGCTGGGCGGTGGAGCAGGCGGTCCACGACGTCATCGGCCGGGCCTGAGGGTCAGTCACGATCCGGAACAGAAAAAGGCCGGAGGGGCTTGCCCTCCGGCCTTTCGGTACTGCTTCAGCGGGTGCTTTTGGAGCTGCTGCGCCTGCGCGAGTTCTGCTGCTGCTATGCGGCGGAGGCGGCGTTGTAGGCCGCCTGAAGCCGCGAGATCTTTCGGGAAGCGGTGTTCTTGTGGATGACGCCCTTGGTCTGGGCACGATCCGTCAGGCTGATCGCCGAGGCGAGGAGCGTCGCGGCGGTGTCCATGTCGCCGGCCTCGATGGCCGAGCGGAACGCCCTGATCGTGGTGCGCATCCGACCCCGGTGGTACCGGTTGCGGAGACGTCGCTTCTCATCCTGACGCTGTCGCTTGAGCGCGCTCTTGTGGTTCGCCATCGAACTCGTTCCTTCGCGTAGTCCACCGGGGTCTCCCGGCGAGCCGGCGACTTTTATCGAACCTGTTTGTGCGAGTCAACACCTAGTCTCATCGGCCCTGGGTGATTGGCCCCCCTTTCGGTTGCTGTTGCCCCTCGGGGGGGGTACAAGGCGGCGCCGCTGGCCATCGACCAGATCAGGAACTTCGCCATCATCGCCCACGTGGACCACGGAAAGTCCACGCTGGCGGACCGCATGATGGAGCAGACGGCGGCGGTCTCCGATCGCGACATGAAGGCGCAGTACCTCGACTCCATGGATCTGGAGCGCGAGCGCGGCATCACGATCAAGGCCAACACGGTCCGCCTGAAC
>PVBE010835911.1_pt1 | contig 29340 bp, 26 predicted proteins | sample 1631181 | NCBI WGS metagenome assembly PVBE01 (sample SAMN08397723, study PRJNA350692) | Marine metagenome, whole genome shotgun sequencing project. | isolation source: water | place: Pacific Ocean | collected 2012-04
CCCGGCGCCGACGACGTTGGTCCGGTGCACGATGCCGCCGGGATCGCCCAGCAGCGAGATGATGGCGACCGTGTGGATGACGAGGTCGGCCCCCTCGAACGCCGGTCGGAGCGTCTCGGGCTCCCACACGTCGGCCTCGAAGATCTCGACGTTCAACCCCTCCAGGGGGCCCCGATCGTTGCGCACGACGGCCCGCACCGAGTGACCGGCGGCGAGCAGTTCATGGACGAGGTTGTTGCCGACGAAGCCGGCGGCACCCGTGACGACGACGGTCACAGGCGGCTCAGCCGTGCATCTTCTTGGCGTTGGTGATGATCAGCGGCACGAGCCAGACGGCCAGTCCGGCGAGCAGAAGCACCACGGTGATCGTCATCCCGACCTCGCCCGCGTCAGGCGGAGCGGCGGCGGTGGCGGTGGTGGCTTCGTGGGCGGAGGAGGCGGCGGCGGCGGCGAGCATCGGCGGAATGTAGCGGGGGTCCCGGGCGGCCACAAGGCTCACGGAACCTCGGGCTCGGGGAGCTCCGAGGAACCCTGCAGCAGCAGGTAGTTCGTCCACTCCTCGGGGTCATCGAGGGCCGGCCCGACGACCCACTGCACCCGGCGGACTCGCATGAGTCCCGGCTCATCGACGGGTCCGTGAGAGCGCGGTGACCGGCGGTCCGCGGCGAAGGCGTCGAACCGCACCACGCCCTCGACACCCCTCAGATCCGCCTCGCCCGCCCACAGGCGCACCTCGTTGATCTCGAGGTCCTCGGGGAGGGCCAGATCGACCCGGTCGCGGGGCACCAGCAAGATCTCCTCGTCGCCGCTGCAGAGGGCCCGGTCGGCGAGCGCTTCCAGCTTGCCGTCCCGCAGCGTGAGCGTGCACTTGGCGTCCAGCGCCCCCGCCTCGACCTGCCAGCGCTCGGCCCGCAGCCGGCTCAAAGCCTCCGGATCCACCGCGACGGCCCCGAGCCGGCGGAAGGCACCATCCAACTGCCCTGCGAGGCGGACTCGCTGGACCTCGTAGATCTCCATCAACCGCTGCTTCTGAGCAGGCGAGAGGCTCCACGTCGTCGCCACCCGGGCGTCTGGCCCCTCGTACCAATGCTCCCCCGACAGGAGCGCGGTCACCCCCCGGGTCAACGGTCGCGGGCACGTCGGGTCGTACCGGACGGCCACGTGCTGCACGCTCGAACAGGGCGCGTCCCACTCGCAGGGAGCATCGTCCCCATCGATGGCCCGCCGAATCCCACAGAGGTAGTGCTGCGCCGCCTGCCGCTCTCGGGCGTAGCCGCCGTAGTTGATGGCGACCAGGGGCAGGGTCAGCCCCTCGGTCGCGGGCGAGACCCGCGCGGCGGGCTTGGGCCGGGCCCCCGAGTCGATCTCCAGGAGCACCACCCCGCGGGCGCGCAGGCCGCGCGGCCCCGCCAGCAGCTCCTGCACCAGCGTCGGGTGGGCCGCGATGCCGTCGAACAACGCCGCCATCGACATCAAGCCGCTGTTGTCCGTGACTCCTCCGTCGGCCAGCCTCGTGCGCCCCGCGGGCAGCTCCCAGTCGGCCCCGGTGCGATCGCTGACGAGCACCTGCTCCACGCAGCTCTCCGCCAGGTTGGGGTTCTGGTCGGCACACGCCTGAAGCGCCCCCGCGAGCTTGGACTGGAGCACCGGCAGGTCCACGCCGAAGGGGAACGCCGACGACGCCCGCACCATCTCGGGGAGGGTCAGGATCGCCCCCCCCGGGTCCTGCAGAGCCAGGGTCGGCCTCCCCGCGGCAAGCAGCCCGGCGGGCACGGGCGGGCGGCCCCCCACGAGGCGCGACCCGGTCGTCGCCGCGGACGTGTTGAGCATCGCCAGGGGCGCCGGACGGCCCTCCCCCCACGGCCGCTCCGCCTCCGGATCGAGCGCCTGGAACCGGCTCCCCCAGAACCGCATGATCGACTCCCCCCGGGACCGACCCGGCAGCAGCAGTCCGCGCATCAAGGCGGCGTTGTGGTCCACCAGCATGCGGTCGACGGTGCGGCTTCGGGCCGGCCACGGCGCCCCCGGATCGCTGCCCTCTTCGGGCATGAAGAGCTGCCCCGCGTACGCGTTCTCCATCGTCGGCCAGGGCTCGGCGGCGGGCGCCAACTCCTCGCAGCCGACGTGAGGAACTGCCCCGCCCCGAGGCTCCCGCCGGAGACCCCGCTGAGGAGCACCACTCGGTCGCTGAGCGGGGCCCCCGCGCTGTCGGTGAGCTGACACAGTTCCTGCAGCACGAGCGTCGAGAACAGCGCCGACCGCGATCCTCCGCCCTCCAGCGTCAGCAACAGGACGGGGCCGTCGGGCGCGGCATCGAGCACGGCGCGGGCCTGGGTGATCCAGCCCTACGCGGCCGTCGGCTCGGACGGCACGATCACGTGGGGTGCGCTGGCCGTCCCCACCCCCACCGCGCCCGCCGCCAGCAACCCAACCGCGAACGCCTTGCCCAGGAGCCCATCGAAGGCGTCGACGAACCGGCCCAGGAGGATCGGCAGGCTGAGGAGGAGCACCAGGGCGGGAATCGCGTAGGACCGCGGGCTGAAGCCCTCGGCCGCCAGCAGCGTCCACCACAGAGCCTCCAGGACGAACGCCCCGACCGCCCAGGCGAGGACGCCGTCGGCGACGAGCCGGACCTTGGTGCGATTGGAGGGGGGGCCCTTCACCGCCTCGACGAGGCGCCCGATCGCCGGGATCCGCTCCAGCGCCGACCGGAAGGTGATCGGCATCATCAGGACCGCGCGGAGCAGGCGCCACGCCAGCGGGGCGGGGGGGATCGCCTCGGGCGCCCGGCCGGCATACCCGGCGACGCACGCCAGCGAGCCGAGGCAGGCCAGGAGCAACGCGAGGTGCAGCCCCCAGACGCCAAGATCGCCACTGCACGCGGCGATCCAGGGCCACGGCGGCGGCTCGAAGGCATGCCCGACTTGATCACTACGCAGTGCGACGACGAAGACGAGCCACCCGCCGATCGTGAAGATCCGAACCTCTGCCCACCCCGCCGCGCGCCTCAGTCGTCCCCGCCAGGTCGGAGAGAGTTCCAGCCGCCCAACCACGAGGCACGATACCCCCCGGCCGGGCTACGCTGGGCGGGGATGATCACGCTCGTCACCGGGGGGGCCGGCTACATCGGATCACACATGGTTCGCGCGCTGCTGCGGGCGGGCCGCCGCGTCGTGGTGCTCGACAACCTGTCGACCGGGCACCGCCGGGCGCTCCCCCCCGACGCCGCCTTCGTGGAGGCCGACGTGCGCGACACCGCCGCCGTCACCGCCCTCCTCCAAGAGCACGATGTCGACGCCGTCCTGCACTTCGCAGGGTTGATCGAGGTCGGCGCGTCCGTCCGCGATCCCATCGGCTACTGGAGCACCAACTTCGGCGGGACCCTGTCGCTGCTCGGCGCCATGGAGGCCTCGGGGGTCAAGCGGATCGTGTTCAGCTCCACCTGCGCGGTCTACGGCGAACCCGGGGTGGTCCCCATCGTCGAGTCCTGCCCCCGCCGCCCGATCAGCCCCTACGGCCGCAGCAAGCTGGCGTGCGAACACGCCCTCGCTGACGTCGCCGCCGCCGACCCCGCCTTCTGCGCCGTCGCGCTGCGGTACTTCAACGTCGCCGGGGCCGCCGCCGACGGCAGCGTGGGGGAGGACCACCAGCCCGAGACGCACCTCATCCCCCGGGTGCTCAACGCGGCTCGGGACGGGGGCGGGATCACGATCTTCGGCACCGACTTCCCCACCCCCGACGGGACCTGCGTGCGCGACTACGTCCACGTCGAGGACCTGTGCGCCGCCCACCTCGCCGCGCTCGACCGCCTCACGCCGGGGCTCGCCGCGTTCAACCTCGGCATCGGCCGGGGGTTCAGCGTGCGCGAGGTGATCGACACCGCCCGCGCCGTCACCGGCCGTGCGATCGAGGCCTCCGCCGGTCCGCGACGCGCCGGCGATCCTCCCCGCCTGTTCGCGGACCCGACCCGCGCCCGCGAGCTTCTCGGGTGGTCCCCCCGGGCCGTCGAACTTGAGCCCATCATCGCCAGCGCATGGCGATGGACTCGACAGGTATCATCCTGAACCCATGAGTGCGCCAGACCCCTGGGAGTTCGTCTCACACGGACGCAACGCCGAAGCCGGCCGCGCGTTCGAAGCGCAGGGACGCGTGCCCGAAGCGATCCAGGCCTACCGTCGGGGCAAGGTCTGGGACGAAGCCGCCCGGCTGCTCGCGCAGCAGCAGCACTTCGAGGACGCCGGCGACTGCCTGCTGCAAGTGCTCCCCCCGCGCCCCACCCCGGTCGGCGAACTGACGCCCGTGCAGCGGCGCGCCGCCAGCAACGCGGCCCTCTTCTACGCCCGCGCCGGCAAGCTCCGGCTCGCCACCGGGCTGCTCATGAGCCTGGGCGAGAGCGAGCGCGCCGCCGAGCTGCTCCGGCGCGCCGGACGCCAGGAGGATGCGGTCCGGGCCATGCGGGGCCAGCTGCTCCCCGACGGCCCCTGGGAGCCGGGCATGCTCAGCAGCAACCTGTACGGACGGGAGGAAGACCCCACCACCGGCAACGTCAGCCGCGACCCCTTCGAGCAGGCCGAGCTGCACGTGCGCCGGGACCGCCCCGAGGAGGCGCTGGATGCGCTGCTGCAGCTGCCATTCGACCACGGCCGCTACCCCGAGGCCGTCACCCGCGTCGTGCGGCTCGTCAAGAACCACGACCTGATGTCGCTCAAGGTCGACCAGTTCGTCTCGCCCTTCGTGAAGGACACCTGGGGCCACGGCCACATCCCCGCCCACATCGGCACGCTCTACACCCTCGCCCGCCTGTACGAGAAGCTGGGCTTCGAGGACATGGCCGGGGCCACCTTCGAGAGTGTGCTCAAGCTCGATCCCCTCTACCGGGATGCCCGCGCGCGCCACGGCGGTCTGGTGCGGCCCAAGTCCCTGTCGGACGACGAGCTGGAGCTCATCCTCGGCGACGACGCCGCCTTCCACTCCGTCGGGCGCCACCGCCGGCCGGCCGCCGCGCCCGACGTGAACGCGGCCCAGACCGAGATCTCCACCACCATCTCGCGCCACGCCAGCCGCACCCCCCGCGAGCGGACTGAGCTGCAGGCGGCCGTCGACAGCAAGTCCCTCGAGCTCGGCCTCGGCCCCCTCGGCACCGGCTCCGTGGTCGCGGAGCGCTGGCGCATCGAGGACGCCATCGGCGAAGGCGGCTACGCCGTCGTCTACGCGTGCACCGATCTGGCGGTGCAGGAGCCCTGCGCGCTCAAGATGTTCGTCCGGGGCGGGGACGACCCCCAGGCCCTCGCCCGCTTCAAGCAGGAGATGCGGATCACCCGCAAGCTCGCCCACCCCAACATCATCTCGGTACACGAGTTCGGCGTCTGGCGCGACGCCTACTTCATCACCATGGAGCTGCTGGAGGGGATGGATCTGCACGACCTGATGGCGGCTGAGGGTGGCGCGCTGCCGATGCGCATGTCCCTGGACCTGGCCGACCAGGCCTTCGCGGGGCTCGCCGAAGCGCACCGCCAGGGCGTCGTCCACCGGGACATCAAGCCGCGCAACCTCTTCATCTGCCAGGACGGGGGCCGCCTCAAGGTCACCGACTTCGGCATCGCCAAGATGGGCGACTCCATCGACGGCCACACCGCCACCGGCCAGGTCGTCGGCACCCCCGCGTACATCCCGCCCGAGCGGCTGCGCAGCGACGACGCCGACCTCGGCCCCTCGGTCGACCTCTACGCCGTCGGGGTGTGCCTCTACCGCATGCTCGCGGGGCGGCTGCCCTTCTCCGCGAGGCACATCGAGTCGCTGTTCATGAAGGTGCTCGAGGAGATCCCCCTGCCGGTCTCCACCCACGCTCCCGGGGTCCCCCGCGCGGTGGACGAACTGGTCGCCGGACTGCTCGAGAAGGACCCCGCCAATCGCATCGCGTCCGCCGAAGAGGCGCAGCACGGGATCGCGATGATCTGCGAGATGCTTGACATATAGTCAAGCGCCTTTACTATCGACTCATGATCGTCGTCGCCGCAGTGTTGGGAGCGCTCGCCTGGAGCTTCATGGAGTACGTGCTCCACCGGTTCCGGGGGCACGCGGCCACGGGGACGTCGACGTTCAAGACGGAGCACCTCACCCACCACGCCCGTGACTACTTCACGCCCACCGGCAAGAAGGTGGTCATGGCCGCCGGCCCCGTGCTGGGCCTCGCCCTCGCGGGTTCGCTGATCGCGGGCCCCTTGCTGGGGCTGACGTTCGCCGCCGCCTTCACCGCCGCGTACGTCCACTACGAGGTCGTGCACCGCCGCCTCCACACCCACGCCGCGCGCGGCTGGTACGGGCGGCTCATCCGGCGGCACCACTTCTTCCACCACTTCGGCGACGCCCGGGTCAACCACGGCGTGACGAGCCCCGTCTGGGACATCGTCTTCAGGACCCGCGCCCGGATCGACCAGGTCGCCGTGCCGGCCAGGCGCGCGCCTGTCTGGATGGTGGACCGGGAGGCGGGCGTGCTCCGTCCCGGGGCGGAGATCGACTACACGCTGAAGGTCCGCCGACGCACATGATCGTGCGATGAGCAACCGCGCGCGCGATCCCCGATAATCAAAGCTCCTCTCGGAGGAGCAGGATGCGCCGTTGGATTCTCGGACTCGTCGCCATCGCGGCGGGTTGCACGCCGCCCGTCGAACCCTCGGGGCCGGCGCCCGTCGTAGGCAGCTCGGGCGCACCGATCCCGTCCTGTCCGAATATTCAGCCGGGAGTTCCGTCCATCGATCAGGAGCGCACGTCGAGTTAGCGATTCGTGGCCAAACGGCGACGAACTTCTGATGTCCCAGGTTCCGTTTGCGCTTCAGTTCGTGGTTCTGGTGGTCTCCGGCTGGCTCACTCGCCAGCAGCAGTTCGCGGTCGAGTACCTGCTGGAGGAAATCCGGGTGCTTCGAGAGCAGCTCGGGAGCCGACGCCTGCGCTTGACCGACGCCCAGCGGCGACGTCTCGCGGCGTTGCTGCATGGCTCGAGCGATGGCAAGAACGGCCTTGAGCGAGGCTGCTGGTCAGGCGCTGATCGCCACCGACTCCGGCATCCCGAGGTAGGTCATTCGATGGAATCGTGGGACTCGGAGGAGCGGCAGGTCAAGAAGCCGAGCCATGCACCAACGCCATGCAACAACGCCATGCAACAACGCCGCGGGGTGGGGTCGTGGGCATGGGTCCTCCGGGGTCTGGAACCCCTCGTCCCCCCGAGATCGTCCGTGTGCTCGCGATCCCCCGTGCTACAAACCCCTCGATCCGAACGGGACGGGTGCTCGCGCAGGCCGCGCGAGCTGGGAAGACGGTGAAAACCCGTCGCGGCCCCCGCCACTGTGACCGGGAAGGTCCTCCGCATCGGCCACTGGAGCATGGGCTCTGGGAAGGCGCGGAAGACCGCTGGACCCGGGAGCCAGGAGACCGACCGGTCCCGGGATCACGAGGCGCTGATGTGCGGAGGGCACCCACAGCGTCCCAGCGGCCTGCCGTGGGCCCGATTCGCTGGGACGACCATGATCGTGGCGACGCTTTACGTCGGCGTTCCCGCGTGGGCGGACGACGACGAGGACAGCGACGAGGACGAGGGCACGCCCGAGGTCACCGAGACCACCGAGGTCGAGGCGGATCGGACCCCCGATCCGGCCGCTGAAGCCCTCGCCAGCCCCTACTCGGTGGTCACCGTCGAAGTCGACGAGTCGGTCGCCCCCTCGGCGTCCGTCGCCGACGTGCTCGAGGACGTGGCCGGCCTCCACGTCCGACGCTTCGGGGGGCCCGGCGACCCGGCCTACGTCACCGTCCGAGGCTCCACCGCGCGGCAGGTCGAGGTCGTCGTGGACGGCGTCTCCCTGAACCCCCACGGCGGCTCGTCGGTGGACCTGTCGACGCTGCCACTGAGCTCGTTCGACACCGTGCAGATCCACCGCGGCTTCGTCGCCGGCGGCTCCGCCATCGGAGGCCGGGTGGAGCTCACCTCCAGGCCGGGCACGGCCGCTCCCCCTCGGTTCGAAGCCGGGTTCGGCTCGTGGACGACCCGCCGGGCGGCCGGGGGGATCGGCGTCGGCGGGGATCTGGGCGGGGGCGCCCTCGGGGACCTGCGGCTGGACGTCGCCTACGCGGGCACGGGGGGGAACTTCCGCTATTTCGACGACGGCGCCACCGAGACCATGCGCGACGACGACCAGGTCCTGGAGCGGCGCAACAACCACCACGACCGCGTCGACCTCAGCGGTCGCGGGCGGCTGGTCTCCGGCCCGATCCGGCTGACCCTCACGGAGCGGTTCGGCCACGCCGACGGCGGGGTCCCGGGGCTCCACACCGACGTCACCACGGCGTCGCGGCTGACGACCTGGAGCAACCTGCTGGACGGCGCGATCGACCTCCGCGCCCACCCCCGACTGGCGCTCCGGGCAGGCTTGTCGTGGCGCTTCGACGAGGCGACGTTCGTCGATCCCGCCAATGAACTGGGGCTGGCCTCCCCGGACCAGCGGACGACCCTGCACCAGCCCCTCGGCTCGTTCCGGGCGCGCTGGCAGGCGGCCGACTGGATCGCGCTCCAGGGAGACGCGAGCACGGCGGTCGACCTGTTCCAGAGCCGGCAGCTGGAGTCCTCGGCCCAGGACGATCCGCTGCGCGTCCGGCTCGCCACGTCGCTGACCGCCACGGGGGACCTGCGCCTGCTCGACGAACGCATCTCGGTCGTCGCTTCCGGGGGCGTGCACCTGCTGGACAACCGCCTCCTGGGGCCGGTGCCGCTGAGCGACCTCGCCCTCGCCGGAGACGGCTCCGAGTTCGCCGCCGAGCCCACCGGAGGCGTCGCCGTGGCGGTGCGACCGCTCCCCTGGCTGACGGTGCGCGCCTCCGCCGCCCACGCCTACCGGCCGCCGTACTTCAAAGAGCTGTTCGGCGACCGCGGGGGGGTCGTCGGCAACCCCGAGCTGCGGCCCGAGACGGCCAACACCTTCGACGCGTCGGTGCGCGTCGCGGGACGGCCGCATCGCTGCTTCGCGGGGGCGCTGGAGGCCGGCTACTACCGGTCGGACGCCATGGACCGGATCGTGTTCGTGCCCAACGGGCTGGGCATCTCCCGGCCGACGAACTTCGACGGCTCGACGGTCCACGGCTTCGAGGCGGCCGGCTCCTTTGAGGCGTTCCACCTGATCACCGGCGCCCTCGCCGTGACCTACGCGGACTCGACCATCACCGACGGCAGCGCCGCCCACGTGGGCAACGAGCTGCCCTACACGCCGACGTGGGAGATCGACGCCTCGCTAGGCGTGGCGATCCGCTCCTGGGTGCGGGTGCAGTGGCGGCTCAACTACACGGACGCGACCTACGACAGCCGGCTGAACCTGTTCGAGCAGGCGCCGCGCGCGATCCACTCGCTGTACGCGCGGGGGCAGCCCGAGCCGGGCTGGCCGTGGCTGGCGGTGGAGCTGAACAACCTGGGCGACTCGATCTCGTTCGAGCGGCCCCGCGACCCCCTGCACCCGGACGACCTCGTGGTCATCCCGGTGGAGGACTTCCGGGGGAACCCGGTGGCGGGGCGGTCGGTGATGGTGACCCTGGGATGGAGTGCTGAACGATGAAGTGGCTACCGATCCTGACGATCCTGCTGGCGGGCTGTCCGTCGGGCGACGACGACGACTCGCTCCCCCCGGTGCTGGAGGGGCCGCGCGCCATCGTGGCGACGACCGACTACACCGACACGTTGCTGGCGGCGGTGGACCTGGAGACCGGCGAGGTCACCGACGCCCTGCTCGCCATCGCTTCGGGGGACGTCATCGTCGAAGTGATCGAGGGCGACCTGTACGTGGTCGACCGGAGCGGCGGCACCGTTCAGCGGTTCGATGACGGAGACCTCACCGTCGCCCCCGCACTGGAGTTCGCGGTGCCGGACAACCCCCAGCGGCCCCTGCTGTGCGCCGACAAGCTCTTCCTCCCCCGGTACGACGCCAGCGTCATCGGGATCTACGACGCCTCCACGGGGGCCGAGGTCGGCAGCATCGACGTGGCCCCCTACGCCGAGCCGGGGGGCGACGGCCGCGCCGAGCCGGCCTCGGGCTTGATGGTCGACGACGCCACGATCGCGATCCCCCTGCAGCGGTACGACTTCACCAACCTCGCCCCCGGCCCCGACGGACGCATCCTCGATATCGACTGCGCCAGCGAGACCGTCACCGCCGAGCACATCGTCGGACCCAGCCCGGTCCCGTTCGCCGACCCCGACAGCGACGGATGGCTGGTGCTCGAAGGCCGCTACTTCGCCGACGATGGCTTCCTCCGCCGCTTCGACCGCACCGACGGCTACGACCCCGAGCCGCTGCTGGACGAGGCCGACCTGGGCGGCGACATCACCGGCATCGGCGCCAGCCCCGACGGCCTCGTGTACGGCGTCTGGCACTACGGCGAGGACCCCGAGCGGTTCGAGGTCCGCTGCCTGGATGGCGGCGTCGCCGACGACGATCTCGCCCACAACGTCTGGAGCTTCCGCCCCGCCCCCACCGGTGACGTCTGGGCCTTCCTCCTGCCGCCCTACACCGACACCACCCTCCCCTCCGGCATCGCCGTGATCGACCCCGCCACCTGCACCCTCCCCCCGCAATCGGACTGGCTCACGTTCACCCTCCCCCCCACCGCCGCAGCGTTCCTCGAATGAGAACCTCGCAAGAACGCAACCTCGCAGGGTCTGACCCCCTTGCGAGGTCCCGCCCAAAGTCGCGGGGTCAATCGCGGGGTCAGACCCTGCACAATGCACAAGCTGGACTGCTCGCCCTCGGCCTGCTCGCCGCCTGCGGGAGCCCGGCGCCGGCGCCGATCGCGGCGCCCTCGGAGGTGGTGTTCGTCCGCGACGGCGTCGTCGTCGACGGCACCTTCGAAGCGGCGGAGTGGACCCCCGGCACCGAGCTCCGGGGCGCCATCGCACCCCAGACGCCGGAGTGCGTGCCCCTCTTCTCGGTGGATCTCGGGGACGTCAGCCGGCTCGTCGCCATGGGCGGAACGAGCCCCGACACCTCCCTCGCGTTCTCCCCCGACGGGACCCGCCTCGCGGTCGGCAGCTACCGCGGCGAAGTGCTCGTCCTCGACGCCTGGACCGGAGCCATCCAGGCGCGCACCCGCCTCGCCGAGACGATGGTCAAGCAGGTCGCGTGGTCGCCCGACGGAGCCACGCTGTACACCGGCGAGCAGTCCCCCGACGCCTACGTGCACGCGATGGATCCGACCACGCTGGAGCCACGCTGGTCGCTCCGCCTGGCCGACCACGTCGGCTCCTCTCCCGCGCCCGACGGCGAGGACATCTACGGCGTCTACACCCTCCCCGCCGCGTACGAGCTCGTAGTCCTGCCCGACGGCTCGCTGCTGGTGGGGGCCAACCACGGCTGGAACGATCCCGACGGCACCCGCCGCAACCAGGCCCGCCTCCTGCGGGTCGATCCCAACGGCAGCGTCGCGGCGACGTGGCCCACCATCGGCGCCGCCGAGGTCACCTTCAACACCCTCCGCGCCGACCCCGAAGGGGGCCTCGCCATCGTCGCCGTGGGCCGATCCGCGGCCGGGGATCCGCCCCTCGGGCTGCCCGTCGGGGGCGTGCAGGTGGTCACCCTCGCCGATCTGTCCCCCGTCGCCTCCTTCGTGCCCCCGCCGCTGGCCCCCCACTTCACCCAGACCTTCGTATGGGAGGCCATCGACGTGGACGCGGGCGCCGACGTCGGCATCGTCGGCCTGTCCGACGGCCGCCTCTTCGGCTTCCCCCTTCGGGGCGACGCGGCCCCCTGGCTCATCGAGGTCTCCACCCCCGTAATGGCTGGCTCCGTTCCCATCAGCGCGTCCATCGGCCACGGCTGGATGCACGACGGCCAGGTGCTGGTGATGACCTCGGGGACCAACATCCCCTACGGCTCCGCCAGTCCCGAGGCGAGGCCGTCCTCCCCCCACCCCAAGGCCAACGCGGTGTTCGCCTACGGACTCGAGGACCAGGCGCTGCGCTGGACGTGGACCGGCGCGCCCAACCTTAACGGCCTCGTCCACATCGGCGACGTCGCGATCGCCGGCACCCGCGGCCGCAGCTCCGATGCCCGCCAGGACCAGTACGGCGCGCTCCCCTTCGACCTCGCCACGGGGCGCAAGCTCGCCCACTGCGGCACCGAGGGGCCGACCTTCTTCCGCCCCACCGGCACGGCCGACGGCCGCATCGCCGTGGCTGAGCATCCCTTCGGGAAGGGTGACGGCTCCCTCGGGGGCGCCTACCGAGTCACCGTCCTGCGATGACCCGAGGCGTCCTCGTCGCGGTTCTGCTCCTGCTGTCGGCGTGCGCGCCGGCGCCCTGGGAGCTGTCCGCGGTGGCGGACGCCGATGGCGTGGAGCTGACCTCGACCGAACCCCTGAGCCGGGCCGAGTTGGAGGATGCCGACGGCGTGCCGCTGACGACCCGACGCTTCCCCGCGCCGCTGACGCAGGCCCGCCTCGACGCCGGGTGGACCGCCGGGGAGACCTACGTGGTCCGCGCCCACGGCGCCTCCGGCACGCGCGAGGTCACCCTCGTCGCGCCCGCCTCCGGTCCCGTCACCGTCGGCGTCGAGGCCCCCGCCGGCCAGGAGCTCCGCCCCCTCGGCGACGGCGACGTGGTCGAGTTCGGCGCGCTCGTGGGAACCCCCTCGCGGGTCACTTTGCGGCTGACCGCCCGCGAACCGTGGAGCGGGAGCGTGCGCCTGTGCGGCGTCGGGCACCCGGTGGAGCTCCCCATCAAGGGGAGCAGGCTGACCTGACGGCGGCCACAACGGCCGACTGCGAGGTGGTGGTCAACGGCGCCCGCGCAACGCTCCGACCCCTGCCCATGACCTTCGAGGAGGCCAGGTCCGCGGTGCTGTTGGAGCGCGTCGTCTTCCCCGCCGAGCTCAGCGGCGAGCCCGATCCCGGCCGACCCGCCGGCCGCATCACCCTGCCGTCGCCGGGGTGGGAGCGCATGCTCCGGTCCTCGGCGCTGGGCGTGCGCGGGCGGGCCTACGAACGCCCCTGGGCGCAGCTCGCGGTGACGCTGCGAAACATCGACAGCCGGCCGGTCAACACCGTCGTCACCCTCCGCGTGACCGCCCCCGACGGCTCCCCCGGCCCCGCCTTCGAGCCGGTCCTGCGCCGGTTCGAGGGGCAGACCCGCGAGGTCACCAGCCTGCTCCGCGTGCCTCCCGGCGGCACCGCTACGGCGATGCTCCCGGTGTTCGTGCACGACGACCGGCTCCCCCGCGGCGCCAGCGAGTGGACGCGCGTGATCGAGGTGACCCCCGTGGGGGCCGACCACAGGCTGTGGCAGGAGACCGACGCCCTCTACGTCAGCCGCGGCAGCTCCGTGCGCGCCGTCGGCTTCGCCACCGTGCTCCTGACCACCGTCGGCGGCTTGCTCCTGCTCGCCTTCCGCCTCGGCCCGTGGCTGCGCCAGTCGCGCACCTCCGAGCTCATCACCATCGCGCTGTTCGCCAACCTGATCTTCTGCGCCAGCGCCGCCAGCCACCTCCTGGGCCTCGGCGCGGCGTCGATCCTCGGCCCCTTCAGCTCGCTGATCACAGGGCTGATCCACGACGCGCTGAAGTACGCGCTGCTGGCGACGCTGGTGACCCTGCTGCCCCGCCCCGGCGTCGTCGCCATCGCCATGCTCGTCCACTACCTGATGAGCGGGTTGGCGCTGTCGGGCTTCCACCCCACCGATCCCCTGATCGTGGGCTCAGCGGTCCTCTGGCTCGAAGGGGGGCTCTGGGTCACCGGGATCACCCGCAACGGCGACTGGCGCGACGACCCGCGCTTCCTCCGCTTCCTGCGCCTGGTCGCGGCCTTCGGCACGGCCTCGGTGGCGGCCGGAGCGGTCGCGCTCGTGTCCGCGGCCGTGCTCTACCGGCTGTACTTCGCGGGCTGGTACGTCGCGATGATGCTGGCCCTCCCAGGCGTCCTGTACACCGCCATCGCCTGCTGGATCGCCACCGGCTTCGCGGCGTCGCTGCGGAGGATCGAGGCATGAGCGCCCTCGTCCTGACCGACGCCGCCTACCGCTACCCGGGCGGGGGGGGAGCGGCCGTGGGGCCGGTCTCGCTGGAGGTCGACACCGGCGAGTTCGTGCTCATCACGGGGCCGACCGGCTGCGGCAAGTCGACGTTGCTCCGGCTCGCCGCGGGCATGCTTCAGCGCCACGGCCGCGGCGAGGTCCTGGGCACCGTCACCCTGGATGGCGTCGACCCCGGGACGCTCGCCCCCGCCGACCGCGTCAGCCGCATCGGCTTCGTCGCCCAGGAACCGGCCGACCAGGTGGTCGCGGGCACGATCGGCGACGAGATCGCCTTCGGCCTCGAATCCGCCGGCTGGGACGCCGACCGCATCGACGACCGGGTCGCCGAGGTGCTCGCCCTCGTGGGGCTACCCGCCGACCCCAGCCGCTCGCCCGCCGCGCTGTCGGGGGGCCAGCGGCAGCGGCTCGTGGTCGGAGCGGCGTTGGCGGCGGGAGCGCAGCTGCTGCTCCTGGATGAGCCGATCGCCTGGATCGACCCGGAGTCCGCCGTCGACCTGCTGAAGCGGCTGCGCGGCCTCGCGGACGAGGGGGTCACCGTCGTCGTCGTCGAGCACCGCATCGACGCGGTCCGCCCCTACGTGGATCGCGTCATCGAGCTCGCCCCCGCGGACACCTACACGCCTCCCCCGGCGCCGGCCCCCGCCCCGCTGGGCGACGAGCTCATGCGGGGCACCCAACTGCGGTGGCGGTACGGGGCGATCGAGGCGCTCAACGGCGTCGACATCTCCGTGCGAGCGGGGGAGCGGGTCGCGCTCCTGGGCCGCAACGGGGCGGGCAAGTCGACCCTCCTGAGCATGCTCGCGGGGCACCTCGGGGACGAGGTCACGATCCACGGAAGCGTGGTCGACGTGCCCCAGGATCCCGACCTCGCCCTCTTCTGCGAGACCGTGCGGGACGAGCTCGCCTACGGCGCCACCGAGGCCCGCCTGAGCGATGCCCAGATCGAGGCCCGCGTCGCCTCCGCCGCCGTCGCCCTCGCCATCGACGACCTGCTCGACCGTCCGCCCCAGGCCTTGTCCCGAGGCCAACGACTGCGCACCGCGGCCGCCGCCGCGATGGCCTGCGAGCCGACCGTGCTGTTGCTGGACGAGCCGACCTCGGGCCAGGACCGCGCCCAGGTGGATCGCATGATGGCGGCGCTGGTGGGGCGCACCGTCGTGTTCGCGACCCACGATCAGCGGCTCGTCCGCGAGCACGCCACCCGGGCCGTGATCCTGGAAGAGGGCCGGGTCGTCGACGACGGCGATCCCGCGGAGGTGCTGGCCTGATGGACCCACGCACCCGCCTCCTCCTGCTGCTCCTGGCCGGCGTGCTCGCCGTGGTCCTGGAGCACGCCGCGTCCCTGGCCCTGCTCACGCTGCTCTGCTTCGTGCCGCTGCTGCTGGCCCCCATCGGGAACACGTGGCGGGTCCGCGCCCTCACCCTCGCGGCGGCCGCGATCTGGACCACGGTGCTGTCGCAGGCGCTGTTCTACGCCGAGGTCCCCCGCCGTCCGCTGCTGGACCTCGGTCCGGTGGTGCTGTGGCGGGAGGGCGTGACCCACGGTCTGGTCCAGTCACTTCGGCTGCTGTCGATCGCGACGGCGGGCCTGGCGGTGGTGGCGACGACCCCGCTGGACCGGCTGCTCGCCGCCCTGGTGGCGCTGCGGGTGCCGTTCACGCTGTCGTTCCTGGCGGTCACCGGCCTGCGGTTCGTGCCGGAGGTGGGCCGGGAGATCCTGGTGGTCCGACGGGCCCGCGCCCGCCGCGGCCGACCGGTGTGGCAGCGCTCCCCCGCCCGGTGGCTGGCGCTGGAGGTCTCGCTGCTGCGCCCGGTGGTGGCGCGCGCCGTACGCCGAGCCCGCACGATGGCCGAGTCGCTGGATGCCCGCGGCTTCGACGCCCACGCCCCCCGCGCCGTGCGCCGCCCGCTGCAGATGCGTTCCTGGGAGCCGGTCCTGCTGGGCAGCGCCGCGGCGGTCACCCTCGCGGCCGTCGCCGCCCGGCTTCTCTATGCTGCCTACGTGGCCGAAGTCGCCTACTTCCCCAGCCTCCGGCCGCTGTACGGGTTCGTGCGCTCGTGGCTGTGAAGCCGACCTTCGATCGCCGCACCAGCGACGCCATGGTGTCGCCGGTGGTGACCCACCTGCACCTACTGCGGCACGGCCGGGTGGACGCCGGGCCCCGCCGCCTCGCCTACGGCTGGACCGATCTCCCGCTGTCGCCCCAGGGACGGGCCGAATCGGAGCGGCTGGAACGCTTCGTCGCCGAGTCGCTCCACCGCCCCGCCGGCGTGATCAGCTCCGACCTGAAGCGGTGCCGCGCGTTGGCGGAGCCGTTGGCCGAGGCGCTGGACGTCCCCCTGATCGTCTCGGCCCAGCTCCGCGAGCAGTCCATGGGCGACTGGGAAGGTCGCGCCTGGGACGACCTCCAGGCTGAGCACGACGTCGCCGTGAACGACTACTGGGACGACTACCTCAACGCCCGCCCCCCCGGGGGCGAGAGCTACGCCGACCTGGCCGCCCGCGTCGACCGGTGGTGGGTCGCCGAGCACGGCCGACTGGAGGGGGGACGCTGGGTCCTGGCGTGCCACATCAGGGTGATCCGGGCGCTCGCCTGCCGCCTGCTGAACCTCCCCTACTCGGACGCCCTCCGGTTCGCCCCCGCGCACGGCTCCCACACCCACTTCTCGGTGGCGGAGGCGGGCGCCGTGCTGCAGGTCCTGGGACAGACCCCGACCGTGTCGGCGGCGCAGGCGGAGCAGTACTCCGTGGCGGCGGTGAGCCGCGTGCGAGGACGCCGGATCGCGCTGTGCGGCAGCGCGGGCACGGGCAAGACGACCCTGGGGCGGCGGCTCGCCGACGAGCTCGATCTGCCGTTCCTGGAGGAGGGCATGCGTCGGCGCATCGAGGACGGCCTGGACGTGCACGCCCTGAGCCACGAGGAGCACCGCGGCATCCTGCAGGACCTCTGGGCCGAGCAACTGGACGGCGAGGCCCGCGCGATGGAGGCCCACGGCGGCTTCGTCTCGGACCGCAGCCCGCTGGACTTCGCCGCGTTCGCCCTGTTGTTCCACTCCTACAACGAGGCGTTCTGCGAGGAGTTCGTGCCCCCCATCGCCAATCGGGTCGACGAGTACGACGCGATCGTCGTGCTGCCCTGGGGGGTGCTCCCGCTGGAGCAAGACGGGATCCGCTCCACCAACCGCTGGTACCAGAAGCAGTTTCAAGCCACGGTCGAGGGGCTGCTCCGCACCGGCGCGGATCCCGGGCGGGCGTGGTTCCTCCCCGGGCTCACCGAGCTGGAGCGGCGCGTCGACTGGGTGCTGCAGCGGCTGGGGAGCCGGTAGCCGACGGTCGTTCAGGCGCGCTACCTTGAGCGCTCGATGAAAGCAGCGCTCCCCTGGATCGGCGTCGTGGCCGCCGTGTTTGCCCTCCTCGTCAACGAGGTCCCGCCCGAACCCGGCAGCGGGGACGAGACCACCGTGCTCAACTTCGCGAGCCAGGCGCCCAAGGGGCTCCAGGAGGTCGACCCCGACGAGATCGGCGTGGACTGCACCGACGCCCCGCGCTGCCCCGACGACTACCTCGGGCTCGTCGAGCGGATGAGCAAGGACGGGCAGAGCGGCGCGGATTGGCTGATGACCGATCTGGCCTCCCGCGATCTGCTCTATGCCGAGCTCGACAACGTGCCCGCGGGGGGAATCCAGCAGATCCGCATGGTCTTCGAGGACCCCCACGTCGGCGTCTTCGAGGCGCTCCTGCACGTCCCCTCGGGGCAGCCCCCGTGGTCGGGCACCATCGCCGTGCCGGGCCGCAACCGCACCGCCGCCGAGCACCCCGACCGCCTCGCCCTCGCCGAAGCCGGCGCGATGGTGATCGTGCTCCAGCCCCGCGGAAGCGATGGGGGCCCAACGGAGGCGCGGCTCGGGGTGCAGTTGGCGCCGGTCGGCCTGACCCTCGCGGACCTCCGCGCCTACGAAATCGCGCTGCTCCGCCGCTACCTCGCCGGTCGGGGAGACGTGACCGCCGCGACCATCACCGTGCTCCCCGCCGAGGCTGTCGCCGACCCAGGCTGACGTCGGGAACAGTCCCCCGGGGGCTCGACAGTGGCAGCGCTGGTTCAGGTCTGCAAAGCTTGTTGGTCCGGGGGGTCGTAGGGGAGCCATGAAGCTCGCGTCACTGAACGACGGAAGTCGGGATGGAAGCCTCGTCGTCGTGCGCAGCGACGGTGAGGTGTACGTGGACGCGTACGAGGCGGCCCGCACCCTCAGCGACCTCGTCGACGACTGGCTCGCGGGGGCGACCGACCTCCGCCAGATCGCGCAACGCGTCGAGCTCGGCGCGACCCCCTGCCTGCCGCTGGACCTGGGCCGCACGCTCGCTCCCCTGCCTCGCATCCACGGCTGGATCGACGGTGGCCAGGGCGAACCGGGCGAGCTGCTCGGCACCGACGCGACCCTCGCCCTCCCCGAGGGCGTGCGCGCCTCCGTCCGCCCCGAACTGTGCCTCGTGCTCGGGGACATCCCCCGCCCCGCGCTGAAGCCCGGCGACGCGTACGTCCGCGTGCTCCTGCTCGCCCTCGCCGTCGAGGTGTCCAACATCGGCACCGTCCCGGGCGCCCCGCCGACCGGTCTGTACCGCCGCCCCGCGACCGCGTTCGCCCCGTTCGCCGTGTCCACGGAGGCGATCGCCGCCTACATCGAAGCGGACGCGCTCCATCTGGACGCCACCATCAAGCACAACGACACGGCTCGTGAGCCGCTTCGACCTCGGAGACGGCCTGTCGATGCGGGAGACCGTCGAGGCGGCTCGCCGCCACCGGGCGATCACGTCGGGCACGGTGGTCGCCTCGGGGGCGATGGTCGCGCCGTCGGTCGACTGGAACGTGGGCGACGTCATCGAGCTGGAAGCGTTCGGCGGCGGCCGCTCGGTGTTCGGCAGCGTTCGCATCACCCGCGCGTAACGACACCGCCGCGACGGCGTCGGATCAGACGATGCGTCGCCTCTTCGCCCTGCTGCCGCTGCTGGTGGCCTGTTCGACTCCGACGACGCCCCCGGTCGCCTCGCCGCCGGTGGATGTGCCCGATCCCGGGCCGACCCTCACCCCCGAGCTCGCCGATCCCACCGTCACGGTGGAGGGTGTCTCCCCGGGGGACGACTTCAGCGGGCTGGCCGATCTCCCCTGCGCCACCGGCGCCGACAGCTGCGCCGCCCTGGGCCCCTACCTGGGGGAGAGTTGCTGCGCGTACGGCGACAGCGTCGTCGCCATCAGCACCGCCAACGCCTCCGAAGCGGTCGATCTGGAGACCGACGGCGAGCATGTCTGGGCCTGCGGCGGGTTCGGGGTGCGCATCTCCGACATCTCCGATCCCAACGCGCCGGTCTCCGTCGGCTCGGTGGGGGGACGCTGCCAGCGGATCGGCGTGGGTCCGCTGCGCGACGACGGCGCCCGCATCTTCTGGCTGTCCCACCACGGGGACGGCTGGATCCCGACCCCCAACCTCATCACGTACCACCTGAGCGCCGACGACGCGGTCACGGTCATCGACACGATCGAGGACCCCGAGGTCAACTTTGAGGGGCTGCTCGAGCACGACGGCTTCCTCTTCGTGGCGGCCCACGCGGCGGGGCTCCGCGTCTACACCTACGACGCTGACGGCGTGCCGACGTTCGTCCACAGCATCGTCGAGGGGTTCGACAACGCCAGCAAGATGGCGGTGCACGGGGACCGGCTGTACGTCACCGACGACGACGAGCTGATCGTGGTCGACATCACCGACCCGACCGCCGCCGCGATCGTCGGCTCGCCCCTCACCTCGGGCGCCCCCCGGGACGTCGCGGTCGAAGGGGACCGGATCTTCGTCGCCGTCGGCGCGCGCGGGGTCGACGTGTTCGACGTGGGGCCCGACGGCGCCCTCGTGGAGGTCACCAACCTGCCGTCGGACGGCTCCAGCCAGGCCGTCTCGACCTCGGACGGCGTGCTCGCGGTGGCGGACTGGAGCCACGCCTCGATGTACGACGTCGCGACCCTGGTCCGGGTCGGCACCGAGCGCACGCGCACCTTCCCCTTCTTCGAGCAGGACCTCGGCATCGTCATGACCGGGGACGTCGCCATCGTCGCGGAGTGGGAGGGCATGCACCTGCTCCGCTACGCCCCCGGGTACGTGGCCCCCGACCTGTTCGTCACCGACGAGCTGCTCGGCTTCGACGCGGCCGAAGCGAGCACCCGCACCCTCGACCTCCGCAACCGCGGCCCGCTGGACCTGGTGGTCTCCTCGATGGGCGTCAGCGACGACGCGTTCACCCTCAGCGACACCGGCCTGGTGGTGCCCGCGTACGACGAACGCAGCGTCGACGTCACCTACGCCCCGCCGCCCCCCTCAGGGTCCGCCCAGACCCTCCGCATCATCAGCAACGACGTCGACGCCACCGACAACCCGCTGCAGATCCCCCTGCACGCCATCGACTCGGCGGGGCTCGATGTAGGCGACTCGATCGACTACGAGGCGTTCGAGTTCCTCGGCGGCGAAGCCCTCGAGGGCAAGGTCGTGGTGCTCGCCTACTTCGCCCTGTTCTGACCGGTCTGCGGTCTGGAGTTTCCGGACATCGAGACATCCGTGCATCAGGTCTACAGCGACGAGGACGTGCTCGTCTTCGGCATCCACCAGGGCGACTCGGCGGACCTCCTGATCGACTTCCGGGTGCAGACCGGGGTGTCGTTCCCGCTGCACCGCGACGAGGGCACGCTCAGCCGCTTCGCCTTCCCCCAGGGCGTCGGCTACCCCTACCCGCGGGACATCGTGGTGGGGCGCGACGGGGTGATCCGGTCGATCAAGAACTCGTTCAACGTGCCGGAGATGACGGCGCTGATCGACGAGTTGATCGCGGAGCCGAATCGGTAAGGAGGCGCCCGCCGGTGCATCCTCCGGACATGCGCATCGTCCTCCTGCTGAGCGCGTTCCTGAGCGGATGCACCGTCGGCACCGTCAAGGTCACCGACAACGACGCGTTCGGGCTCCTCCAGAGCGCGGTCGACCTCCAGTTCGAGTTCGCGGGAGACGACATCGAGTGGACGTCGCACGCGCTCGTCGCCACGTCGACGCCGAACTGGTGTGAGAAGGCCGCCGAGGGCTTCCCCGCGGCCCAGCGAGCGTGGGACGAGCTCTTGCTCGAAGAGTTTCCCGACGCGGACAGCTGGAACGACGCCTGCAACTACTGGGATGGGCTGTGGTGGGAGCTGGACGGCGTGTTGGACGAGACCTTGCACGAGGACCAGACCCTCGCGGTGTTCTTCCTGGAGACCGCCGACCCCGAGGCGAGGGTCTGGGGAGCGCCCGAGGCGGGCTCGTTCGACCTCGACGGCCCGATGGAGGATCCGGCCTCGGCGCGCGGTCGGATCGATTGGTTCAAGGAGGATCCCTACGACGCCGCTCGGACCGGCTACGTGTGCGGGAGTCGCGGGTTCATCAACGACGCCGTCGACGCGTTCCTCGAAGCCCGACGGTCGCTGCACATCCGCGACGCCGAGTTCGTCATCGAGCCGAGCGAGGACGATGACGGCTGGGACGTGACCGTCGAGGGGGCCCGCCTCGATGAGTGGGCCGCAGGCGAGCAGGAGGTCGATCAGGACCGAGGCGGACTCGATCTGGAGGGACATTTCACCCCGTGCCGGGTCGAGCTGCCCTACGAGACCTCGCCGTTCATCCTCCTGTGACGAGACTGGCCAACTCCGAGCGGCCGTACCTAGCTTGCTCGGCATGCGCTCCTTCGCCCCCCTTGCCCTCGCCCTCTTGTTCGTCGTGCCCACCGCCGTGTCGGCCGACGACGACCCCGTGTTCGCCGAGATCGGTCGCCAGCACGGCGAGATCGAGCAGGCCGTACGCGACGTCGAGGCGCTGAGCCGCGACGCCAACCAGAAGCAGGAGATGGAGCGCCTCAGCTGCCTGTCGGATCGGCTGATGTACCTCAAGGGGCTGTCGCTGGCGGGGAGCACCGCGGTGGACGAGTACGCGGTCGCCCAGCACCAGGCCGACGACCAGGGACGCACCGACGCGGTCCAGAAGGTCGGTCGCGCGTGGGCCGCGATGCCGCCCTACCTCGAGGAGGCGAAGGCCTGCGGGACGGAGACCGAGTGGGTCTCGGACGAACGCTGCGTCGCCGACGAGGTCCGCGTGGGCGTGCCTTGCACCAAGTGGCGGATCACGTTCCCCGAGCGCCGGGGGTTCGCCTTCGGAAACGTCGATGGCGGCCACACGGTGGCCGGCCGGGCTCGTCCTACCGACTGATCTCCATCACGAAGTCGAGCATCGCGTCGCCGTCGAAGACGCTGCGGGTGGCGAAGTTCTTGCCCTCCAGCATAACCGGGATCCAGTGGATGTCGTCGGCCCACATCTCGTCGTACGGCACCGCGTCGTTGTCGATCCAGAGCGGGATCGCTTCGTCGGTCTCGGTCGGCACGCCGGTGTATTCGGCGGCGGTGTAGACGGTGACGTAGAGCTTGTAGCCGTCGACGAACTGGAAGCTGTGCTGACCGCGGCGGACGGGGTCGAGGGCGGTGACGCGGAGCTCCTCCTGAACCTCGCGGACAGCCGCCTGGAGGGACGTCTCGCCGGGATCGAGGCGGCCCCCGGGGGCGTTGATCTTGCCCGCGCCGAGGCCGCGCTTCTTGCGGATGAGGAGCATGCGCTCGGCCTCAAGCACGAACAGGAGCGTGGCTCGCTCGGTCGGCTCCCAGGCGTCCCAGTCAATCGATGCGACCGTGCGGGGGATCTGTGCGTTCACGGCGCGCATACTACGGCGCATGAGCGAACCCAGTCTTCAGATGAGGTTCGGGGCCAAGGGCATCTGCTTTGGCTGCGGCCCCGCCAACGAACAAGGGCTCCAGATCGCGTCGTTCCCCCAGGGTGACGTGGTGGTCTGCACGTGGGGCCCTCCCGAGTCGCACCACCAGGCGTTCCCGGGCGTGCTCAACGGCGGGATCATCGGCGCGCTGCTGGACTGCCACTGCAACTGGGCGGCGGCGTGGGCGATCCACGAGGCCAACCCCGACGACGAGTTCCCCTGCACCGTGACCGCCGACTTCCACGTGAAGTTGCGGCGCCCCACGCCGTCGGACAAGCCGCTGCAGCTGCGCGCCTGGGCCGCCGAGCTGAACGGCCCCAGGGCGCTGATCGAGTCGGAGATGACCTGCGACGGCAAGGTGACGGCCCGCTGCACCGGGACCTTCGTGGCCGTCGGCCCCGACCACCCGGCGTACCACCGATGGTAGGCATGGACGCCTTCCCGGTGACCATCGAGATCCCCACCCGGTGGGGCGATCTGGATGCGTTCCAGCACGTGAACAACACGGTCTTCTTCGTCTACTTCGAGTCGGCGCGGATCGCGTACTTCGACAAGCTCGGCTACCGCGACCTGGTGGAGAGCACGGGCAAGGGACCGATCTTGGCGGAGACCTCCTGCCGCTTCCGACGGCCGCTGAAGTACCCCGACCAGCTGACCGTCGGCGCGCGCGTGACCGACGTGGGCGAGGACCGCTTCACGATGGAGTACCGCATCTGGTCCGCCGAGTTGCAGACCGCGGCCGCCAAGGGGACCGGCCTGATCGTCAGCTACGACTACCGCGCTGAGGCTCGCTGCCCGCTGCCCGACGTCATCCGCGAGCGGATCGCCGCGCTGGAGACCTAGGGCAGCTGAACCATGCCGCGCTCGGCCTCGAACGCGACGACGCCGAGGGTCAGCGGGCGGCTCGTGATCTGGCCTCCGACGGCCCACAGCTCCCCCGAATCGGTCAGCACGCAGCCGTGGTAGTCGCGGAACGTCAGCGGCACCAACTCCGACTCCCACACCCCGCCGCTGAAGCGGTGGACCGAGCCCGAGTTGCCGACCGCGACGGCCTCGCCGCCGGAGGCGCAGACACCGTTGATCCCGCCGCTGGGGAGGGACTCATCCAGCCACTCGGTGCCGTCCCAGCGGGCGATGACGCCGCTGCCCAGGCCGCCGACCGCGATGGGGCCGTCGCCGTTGGCCGCGACCGTCAGGAACTTGCTCGCCTCGAGCCCATCGGGAGCCGCGGTGGTCGTCCACTCGGCGCCGTCCCAGTGCATCAGGATCCCGGGCTCGCCGACGACCCAGACGTCGTCCGCGGCGGTGCCGTCGACCTTGAAGTAGAGCTCGCCCTCGCTCGCCCCGTCGACCGTGACCTCGGTCCAGCCGTCGGCGTCGCGGTGCCACAGCGCCGGCAGGGCGCCGCCCCCAACGACTCCGCCCACGGCCCAGACGTCGTCCGCCGCCGCGCCCCAGACGCCGAAGAAGGTGGTCTCCGCGTCAGGCCCGGAGTGGACCGGCAGGTCCCCGCTGGCGCGATTGAGCTCCAGGATGGTCCCGCCGGTACCCACCAGGGTCACCCGGTCGGCCGTGGGGTGCACCCACCACAGCTCTTCGCCCGCGTGCGCCCCGAGGGCGAGCGCGGTCCAGCCTTCGCCGTCCCAGTTCCAGGCGCTGGGGCCCGAGCTGCCGTCCTCCATCTCGCTGCCGACCATCCAGACGTCGTCGTCGTGCACGGCGCGCACCGACAGGAACGCCTCGCAGCGATCCTCGTTGACGAGGCAGAGCGCGTCGTCGTCCTCGCACACCGTCTCGGTGGGGTTGGTCGGACAGCCGCAAGCGAGCAAGAGGAACGCGGGGAGCAGAATCAGGCGTCGCATGGGTCGGATGGTCAGTCCCCTAGGGCTTCTTGTCGAGGGTCTTGATGTACTCGGATGCCTTCCAGCCCCCGAACAGGATCGCCACCAGAAGCAGCACCTTGAACAGGAAGCCGAAGATCCGGGCGAGCAGCCCTCTCGGCTCCTCGATGATCGGATCGCCCCAGCCCGCGTCGTTGCGGTCCGGAATCATGTCTCGGGCGTCTTCCTGATCGACCCCGGGGGCCATCGGAGGCTCGCCCCCGAGGTACAGGCGCACCCGCGGCTGGGTGTCCTGGTCGCCATCCCGCGCCGCCACGAACAGATCCGGGCGGCCGTCGGCGTTGGCGTCGCCCGTCGCGAGCGCTTCGATCAGCACCTCGTCGCCGGGCAGCGGAGGCTCCGCGGTGAGCGTCCGGTTGGCGTTGCGCCAGACCACCAGGGGGGCCTCCCGGCCGACCACCAGATCGGGCCACTGGTCCCGGTCCAGGTCCACCCAGAGGATCTCTCGAGCGTGGGATGCGGGCTGGTTCCAGGCGACGCGCTCGAACACCCCGGGGCTGGCCTGACGCCACAGCTCCTCGGGGTCGTTGGGGCGGGCGATGGCGAAGTCGAGCTTGCCGTCGCGGTCGTAGTCGGCCCACGCGACCGCGGAGGCCTGCATCGCCGCGGGGGTCTCCCAGTGGCGCAGGAACGAGCCGGACTCGTTGCGGAACAGGATCTCCGGCGACGGCTTGCCGGAGATGGCCGCGAGCAGGTCCAGATCGCCGTCCTGATCGAAGTCGGCGAAGGCGATGTCGTCGGTCTCGTCACCGAAGAAGACCGAACGCGCCTTCTGGAACCCGCCGCCCTCGTTGACGTAGATCTGGTCGGTGCCGCTGCCGGCCACCACGAGGTCGACGTCGCTGTCGCCGTCGATGTCCGCGAACTCGCAGTCCTTGCTCTGGGTCGGCTCCGCAGCGGTCCAGCCCAGGTTCAAGACGCCGTTGTCGTTGCGGTAGATGCGCGCCGGCGAGCCGTAGCCGGCGACCGCCAGGTCCACGTCCCCGTCGTCGTCGTAGTCACCCCAGGTGACGCACTGGCTCCCCTCGGCGACGGGCGAGGTCCAGACCCGGTCCAGCGTGCCGGCCTCGGACAGGGTCACCACGATGTCCGGCTCCCCCGTGCAGGCGATCGCGAACTCGTCGCGCCCATCCCGATCCAGGTCCCCGGCCGCGGCCTGAAAGCCGTGGCAGGACGGCCCGTAGACCGGCGGTTGCAACACGATCGCGAGCATCAATCCAGCGGCAGCACCCACTCAGCGTTCCTCCGTCAACAGCGCGGCCGCAGCCGGGACCAGCGCTTCGCTCAGCACGCGGTGCCCCAGTCGTGAGGGATGCACCGCGTCCCAATAGTAGTCCCACTCGCCCACATCGCCCTCGCGAGCGGTGCGATGGTCCTCGATCGCGGCCGGAAGATCGACCACCGTCGCCCCCGCCCGGCGCCCCGCCCGCACCGCCGCGCGGCGGAGGGCTTCGTCGAAACAGGTGGAGATGGACGGCGATTCGGGCCGGCAGACCGTCGCGGGCTGGCCCTGGATGCCGATCAGCGGCTCGGCTCCAGCGGCCCGCACCGCCCGCGCCATCCGGGTCAGGTTGTCCGTCAGCATCGCCTCGACGATCGCGCCGATGCGCCGCCGCTCCGCCGGCGTGGTGGGGCGATCGTCTAGGAACGCCCCCGTCGGATCCGGCTCCGCGTGGCCGATCCGCACCCCCAGGCGTTGGAGCGCCCCGACCGCGCGCGAGCGATCGCTCAGCCCCCGAAGCGCCATCGTCGCCGGCGACCACGCCCGGTGGTCCGCAGCCGTGGACAGCGGCGAGAGGTCGTTGAAGCCCAGGTAGAAGACGACCAGATCGGGCGAGGTGGTCAGCATCTGGTGGGTGAACTGCAGGATCTCGTCGCTGACGACGCCGCCGACCCCTCCGTTGATCACCTCCACCGGGCGCTGCAGCGTGGCCGCGAGGCGGCCCCCGAGCAGGGTCGCGAAGGCGTCCTCGCTGAGGTAGTCCGCGCCGAACACGCTCGACTCCCCCATCACCGCGATCCGCACGGCGCCGTCGACGGGGGCCGCCTCGAACACCGCGGGGCGGGCGGAGCCGCCTTCGATCTCCAGGTACGGCGCGCCGTCGATCTCGGTGGGCCGCACGAGCAGTCCGGGCCCCACCGCGCCGCCCAGGTTGAACGACGGACGGGCATCGATCGGCGCCTCCGCTCCGGCCAGCGCGAGCACCGCCTCGGCCCCCAGCCAGGCCACGGGAGCGAGGCTCAGGGCCGCCACCGCGAAGAGGGCCCGTCGACGCTCCGGCCACGCCCGGGCGGCTGCCAGCCAGCCGGCCGTGAGCCCCAACAGGACGAGCAGGGGCACGAGCCCGGGGGTGCGGCCGCGCCCCGGCGCGACCACCACGCGATCCTCGTCCGCTGGCGCCACCACGAGGTCCGGGGGCGGGCGATGCCCCGACCGATGCACGGGCGGGGGCCAGGGCACGTCTCCATCGGCCAGTCCGAGCTGAAGGCGCGCCTCGCGGGCCGCCGCGCCCAGCGCGCCGCCCTCGTCCGAGAGCACGCTCAGGTACCGATTCCGCAGCCCGTCGACGACCCACAGGCTGGCTCGTTCGCCGTCCTGATCCAACGACGCGAGGCCCTGGGGCCCGCGCTTCAGGACCGTGACCCGCCACACGTCGAGCCCGGAGACGAGGTCGGCGCGAAGGGCCTCGGTCATCGGTGGGGGTTCGCCGTCCTGCAAGGCCCCCAGGGGTCGGAGCCAGTCGTTGGCGAGCCGCTCCGTCTCGCCGTCGATGAGCCCGCTCAGGTCGACCGCCTCGATCGGGCCGACGATCGCGTCGAACGGGAGGTCCTGGAGGCTGCGCACCGCGCGGTAGCCCAGGTCGGGGTCGTTGGGGACCACCTCCACGTGGGAGCGAAGGGCGGTCAGGAAGAGCCACCCCGCCAGCGCGGGGTCCCGCCGGCACTGGGCGATCCGCACCGCATCGATGCCGGAGGCGACCCGGCCGGTGGCGAGCAGCTGCTCCAACTGGTCCACCTGGACCGGGGCCGCACACGCCTCCTGCACGGCCGCGTGTCGGGCCGACGTCGTCGCCGGCTCCGCGAGCACGCCGAAGTGGCTGCTCAGGAGCATGACGGCGGCGATCGCGAGGGCTCCCACGAACCGATCGTAGCCTTCGTACAATGACGAGGTGAGGCCCGCCGCCGTTCCCTTGGCTGTCGCCGGGGCGCTCTTGCTCCTGCTCGGCCTTCGGCTGAGCGCGCAGCCCCTCGACGCCTACGGCCTCAACGGGGCCGAGTACAGGCAGCATGCCGACCGCCTGCGCTGGAGCCAGACGCTCGAGGAGGTGCTGACGGCGGAGCCCCCGCCCACCCTCGGCGACGCCATCGGGGAGCTCGACCGCGAGTTTCCTCCTGGCCTGTACGCCTTCGCCGAAGGGGCCGCGCCCGTGGTCGGGCGGAGCGCCGAAGCGATGACCTGGACCGCGCCGGCGTGGCTGCTGCTGCTGGCGTTGGCGGTCGCGAGCGTGGGGTGGAGCCTCACCGGCCTGCGCAGCGTCGCCGCCGCCGCCGCTACGGGCACCCTCCTGGTGCCCGGGCTGCACGGCTCCGCGGTCCGGTTCTACTTCGACCTCCCCATGACCGCGCTGGTGTGGACCGCCGTGGCCGCGTTCCTCACCCTCCGGGACGAGCGGCCGGTGCTCGCGGGGGTGGTCACGGCCGGCCTCGGGCTGCTCGCGACCGCCTTCAAGTGGCCCGCGATCCCGGCGCTGGCGCCGCTGCTGATCGGCGCAGCGCTGTGCGGCTGGACGGTTCGCCCCGAGCTGCGCAAGCGACGGATCGGCGCCCTCGGCCTCGCCGCCGGGCTCTGGATCGCCGGGGTGGCGGCGTGGGCGGGGGCCTCCGACGCGCCCGGCTCGCTGGAGTCGATGGTCGCGGAGGCGTCCGTGGCCGACGTGAGCCTGGAGTCAGGATCGAGTGACGTCGGCCTGACCGCGGTCGTGGGAGGCACGCTCGAGCGGCTCGTCCGGCCCGGCCGCGATCGGCAGATCGTGATGCGCACGCAGTGGTACCTCGCCACCCTCGCCACGTCCGTGCTGAGCCCGCTGTTGGCCCTCGCAGGACTGGCCCTGCTGGTCGTCTGGTTGCGGGAGGATCGAAGGACAGCGCCCCTTCTGGGGGCCGCTGTGATCGGCCACGGGGCGTTCTTGCTGCTGCTCGTCAAACCGATCGACGACCGGTTCCTGCTGCCCACCGTCCCCGCCCTGGTGGTCGCGTGCGCCCTCGGCTGGAGCGCACTCCCCACCGACCGGCTGCGGCGGGGAGCCGCGATCGGCATCGTCGGGGTCGGCCTGCTCGTCGCCGCCGACTTCCACCACGCCCCCGCGACCCCCCTGACCGCCTCGTTGGAGGTGTGGCCGGGCACGTGGGCAGCGCGGCAGGACGTGGCCGTGCCGGTGCAGTCGTTCGAGATTCGGGGAGTCGGCGCGGCGAGCTCGTTCGAACGCCGCGGGTGGGGACGTCGGGACGAAAGCGCCAGCCATCGCGACGGCCTGCGAGCGCGGGTGCGCCAGTGGATGGAG
>PVBE011887101.1_pt1 | contig 29338 bp, 22 predicted proteins | sample 1631181 | NCBI WGS metagenome assembly PVBE01 (sample SAMN08397723, study PRJNA350692) | Marine metagenome, whole genome shotgun sequencing project. | isolation source: water | place: Pacific Ocean | collected 2012-04
AACCGGCGTGTTCGCTTGACCACGCCTTGGGGCACAGTGTTGACAGATGATAATGCGTCGGGCGCCTTTACTATTAGCGCGACCCCAACCTTCCCAACGACTACGGCACTTACCTTTGCTGGCAATGGTAGTGGGTTCAATGGGGTTGATACTTACGACATTAATGCCACCACTGGGACGGCACCGGATAGTCTCCTGCCGTTGGTAATCAATGGTCAAAACTTCCTCGGGGTGAAAACTATATATTTTGAAGATAATGCTTCGAATCTTTCTTTTAAAGTTTCGGATATCAATCCTGCTGTGCCTCCCTCAGGTATCACATTTGGAGCAGACGGATCTCAAATTGTAATCTCAGGCAAAGTCATATATGACCGCAATTCGTCTTGGGCTGATGTTAATGCCACAAATCCAAGACGTATTGTCTTAGAGTCTGTTGCAGATCAAAATGCCACATCGCAGGTAATCACGACTAATCCTGCATGGAACGATAACAATTAAGGAACCGGGTGGAGAGAGAACGGGGCGACCTTTTGGGTCGCCTCGTTTTTTGCTTATAAACAATCTGCCAAGGTTTTCGGGTGCAGATCAGGAGCAGTCCAGTCCGGGGTATGGGATTGGAGATCGGCGATGGTACGGTTGCCGGTGGCGACGGCCAGAACTTTGGCGCCTATGGCGCGGGCGCATTCGATATCGCGTTCAGTGTCGCCGATGATCAGAATCTCGGCAGGGTCCAGCTTGGGCCAGCGGGTTTGAGCCCAGGTTAGTCCGTTGCGGGCAATGTCGTTGCGGTCGGTGTGTTCCCCGCCGAAGATGCCCATTTCGAATTCCTGCCAAATGCCGTAGTGCTCGAGCTTCAATTCTGCACCGCGGGGATGGTTGCCGGTGAGCAGGCCAATGACAGGTGCGTCGGGCCTGCCTCGAAGGTGGGCGATCAATTCTCGTGTGCCAGGTAGGGGCTCATGTTGATCAGCGGGCAGAAAGTCGGTGAGTCGACTCAAGTAAGCCTCAAAGAAGCGGTCGATGTTTTGTTGGGTGCGTTCGATTTGGTGTTGCTCGAACACCTCCTCCACAAGTCCGCGGTCGGTACGGCCGGCAAATGACAGGGTCTCAGTGGCTTGAGGTAGGCCAAAAACTTCATCAAAGGTCGCGGCAAAGGCCCGTACGCCCGCGCCGTGAGTGCGGATGAGGGTGCCGTCGATATCAAATAAAACGAGCCGGAACATGGGCGGAGGACCATCCCACTGGGCTTCCGGGTGGTCAATCCCGGATGGTGAACAACCTGTGCAGGGCGCCAGCTTGACGCTCTCTCGGCTGCTCGGTAGGCTCGGAGAGATGACAAGAGGCATTGTCTGTATCATTGGTATGCTGGTGTTAAGCTTGGGTTGTGTGTCGGACAACTCCGGGCAGGCATCCGGTAATTCGAACGATGGCAAGCGGGCGTTTGGGCTGAAACCTTCTCGACTATTCCAGAAGAATGAGGACTCGGAGCACGGCCTGAAATACTACGAGGGCATCGGCTGGCGTTACATCAAACCGGGCTTGGATGTGGAGGTGTTGACCTACACCAACACGCAGTTGCTCGAGTACGTGCGCAAAGCGATGGCTGAGGAGCGTTTTGAGGATGCGATGTTTGGCTCGCGCTATTTTATCCAGCGCACGCCGGGTGCGGATGATGTGCCGGAAATGCGCCGCGTGGTGGCCGAGGTGTATGAGAACCGTGGGTTGGAGGAGTACGCTTTCAAGGAATACCAGAAGCTGCTGGATGCGCATCCCGGCTACGATAAGAGCGATGAGGTCAGCGCGCGCATGTATGAGATCGCCACGCTCTTCCTGAACGGCAAACGGTTTCGCTGGAAGATTCCCTATCAGGATAGCATTTACATTCCGCTGTTTCCTTCCATGGGCAAGACCTCCGCGCTCTACACTCAGGTGGTGACCAATGCGCCTTTTGGCCTGCATGCCGCCCAATCACAGTACGGCATTGGGCAGGCGCATGAAAGGGCGCTGCAGGGGTTCTGGGGGTTCTTTGCCAACGCCAAGGAATACGACAAGGCGACCCGGGCATATCAGCTGTTGGCCGACCGGTACAGCCAACGCGTGGGCGATGCCCCCCGAGAGAATCAAGAGAAGCTGAATGAGATGGTCGCCCAAGCCCGATTCCGCACGGCGGAATTATTCGAGGCCCAAGCCAACGAAGGCATTTACGACCAAAGCATGGCGGAACGTTCCATCGAAGCCTTTGGGGATTTCGTAGAATTTTACAAGGCCGACTCCGATCGCGAAGAAAAAGTGACCGAAGCCAAGGCGCATATGAACGCCATGCGCTTGGAGCGCGCCCGCGGCTTGAAGGCGATTGCGGGGTTTTACGAAAAGAAACGCCAATGGGTGGCCGCACACACCTATTACGGCCAAATCAATCAGGCGCTTATCATTGATGTACTCAACGATCCGGAGCACGAAGCCGAGGCCAAGGAGTTGCAGTCCTTTGCCAACAAAAGACTTAGCGAAGAGCTCTTTCAATGGCGTGTGCGCGATGCGCTGGAGCTGTACGCCGAGGCGCAAAAGGCTGAGAAGAAAAACCTGCCCTACAGCGCGCAGCGGGAATATCGTAAGGTGAAGTTGAATCTTGAAATCCTCCCGGCCGATCTGGAACGTGCAGCGATGGCGACGGAGATTGATTTGGTTCGGTTGCAGGAAATTCAGTCAGCGGTCACCGCCGATTTGGCGCGGATTCAGCAACTGCTCGATGAACGCGAGTTAGCTCGTTCCAAGGAAGATTAGGAACCCGTTTTGATGAAAGCCTTCGCACTTGTTTTAATCAGCCTAAGCTTGGGAATGTTGTCCGGCTGCGTCGGTTATGTGGCAGGCCCCACCAACGGTCTGCCGGCCGGTGCGCAGTCTGTACGTGTGGAGTTCTTCAAAAACGAAACGTTGGAACCGCGTTTGGTGGTGGCCGTGAACCGCGCTCTTAAACGAAATTTGCAACAGGACGGCACCTACACATTGGAGACTCAAGGCAATGCGGATCTGGTGGTCACCGGGGAATTGACGGAGTTTCTCCGTAGCGGCGTGAGCTATACGCCCGGCGATTCGTTGTCGGTCAAAGATTACAGCATGTCGCTCACGGCCCACATTAAGGTTACCCGGCCCGGCACCGGCGAAGTGGTGTACGAAGGCGATATCACCGGCAACAGCACGGTGCGCGTGGGGAACGATCTCACGGCCGGCCAGCGACAGGCGGTGCCAATTATTGCCGATCATTTGGCGCGTCAGGCTACTTCCTTCATCGTAGATGGCAAATGGCCTGGAGCCGCCGCGGCCACGCCATAAAGTAGTTGCCCCCACACTGGCGTTGGCGGACACTCGCGCCCATGAAAGCTGCATCCGCCACATTCCTTTCACTTCTTTTCCTCCAAACCACTTTCGCCGACGATTGGTCGCAATGGCGCGGCGCACAACGGGATGGCTTCGCACAAAACGAAAAGCCGCTGAACACGCTCTCGGCTAAGCCCAAGCAAATATGGCAGGTGCCTGTGGGCAAAGGGCAGGGCGGCTTGATCCTTTCTCAAGGCCGCCTCGTGATGTGCCACGAGACCGTGGTGGGCGGGAAGCCTATGGAAACAGCTGCCGTCATCGACATCACCACCGGCAAGACGCTTTGGCAGACGCCCTACTCCGAGTCCTGGCAATACACCAATGTCTATGGCCCGGGCCCGCGTACGTCACCGATGATTGATGGCGACCTGTTGTTTTGCCAAAGCGCCACCGGCGTGCTCGCCTGCATTTCCTTGAAGACCGGCAAACTGATTTGGAGCAAACAATACTCTAAAGATTTTGGGGCCAAATGGTTTGGCGGCAACGCGCCTGGCAGCAGTGGTACGGCCGCTAGCCGCCACGGCAACAACGGAGCGCCCGTCACCGATGCCAAGCACATCTACGCCGCGGCCGGTGGGCACGAAGGCGCCAGCCTCGTGTGCTTGGAAAAAGCGACCGGTAAGCACGTATGGAAAAGCGGTAATGACTACGCTGCGTACTCGGGCCTCATGCTCGGCAAGCTCGCCGGAGTGGAGCAGATCGTCTACGTCACTGCCGCCAACATGAAAGGTTACCGTGCTTCTGACGGAAAGGAGCTCTGGAGTGTGCCGGTGAAAACCGGTGCCGCTCGCAATATCGTAACGCCTATCCTTCAAGGCGACACCGTCACTCTGGCCAGCCACACCGTCGGCACCTTTCAAGTGCGCATTCGCAACAGTGGCGATGGCCAGGTTGCCGAGCCGGTTTGGAGTAATAAAGATGTGAAGACCAACATCACCACGCCCGTGCTCAAGGATGGCTATCTCTACGGTTTGGGCACCTCTCGCGGAAAAAATTCCGAATTTGTTTGCCTCAACCACAAAACCGGAGAACTGGTTTGGAGCGAAGCCGGCTATGATGATTATGCTTCGGTGATCGGCTTGGGAGACACCCTGCTCGTTCATGGTTCCCGTGGGGCCGTGACTCTAATCAAGGCTACCCCCAAGGCCTACACTGAGCTTGGTCGTATCGACGCGGCCAGCCAACTGAGCTGGAATTTCCCCGTTTATTCCAACGGCATTCTTTATCTCAAAGATGGTTTGCGTGATGGCGGTAATCAACTTACTGCATTGAAGCTGCAATAGCTTAAAAACAGGGAGTTCACGGAGATATGAGCAGTGCAACCGAGCAATATCTGGAGTCAATGATCGCTTCTAGTGAAGCGGTGGATGTTCCAACGATGGTGGATTACCTCATTCAGGATTCTCTTGCGCGGGGTGCCAGTGATATTCATATCGAACCATGGGAAGACATGGTTGGAGTTCGTGTTCGGGTTAACGGAGTTCTCCAGTGGTTGGTTGGAATCCCGCTTGAGCATCAGTCAAATATTGCTGGTCGGTTCAAGGTAATGGCAAATTTGGAGAGTCATACCACGGGATTGCCGCAGGACGGGAAAGCCGCACCGGATAATTTTGGTGGAGTGCAGCTTCGCGTTTCAATTTTCCCGACCGTTTATGGTGAAAAAATCGTCTGCCGTGTGTTTAATCCAAATTCAAAGGTCTTTGATATATCCAAACTTGGATTCGATGATGAAACATTGGAGAGGTTTAAAGAACTGGCCGCCAAACCAACCGGGTTAATGCTGCTCACCGGCCCGACCGGTTCCGGCAAAACCACGGCTATCTATGCAGCCATCGGCTATCTGCTCGAAAAGCATGGCAACGCCGTGGCGATTTCGTCGGTGGAAGATCCGGTAGAGCAAAATCTCGATTGGGTAAACCAATCAACGCTCAACCCAGCCCGCGGATACAATTACCCGGCGGCTCTGCGCTCACTAATGCGGCAGGATCCCGAAATCATTATGGTGGGTGAGATTCGTGACGAAGAAACCGCTGAGATTGCCATCAACGCGGGGATGACTGGTCACCTTGTGATCAGCACCCTTCACGCGAACACAACCTCCGGTACGTTTGCACGGTTGATCAACATGGACATCGAGCCATTCCTGCTCGCCTCCACCATAATTGGGGTGTTGGGCGTACGTCTTCTGCGCACCAACTGCATGCATTGCTCCGGTCCCTATACCCCAGATCCGGCTCCGCTCGAACAACTCCGTCGATTCGAGGGCGATGAGTATCTACAGGCGATGCTCGATCAACATGGCTTTTATCGCGGTGCCGGATGTTCTGCCTGTGGTAACACCGGGTTCAGTGGACGAACCTCCATCAACGAGCTGCTCGTCTGCACCGAGCCGGTGCGGGAAGCCGTGATGCAGAAACGGGCTTCGCGTGACATTCAGGCCCTCGCCGTGCAGGACGGCATGCGCACTTTGTGGGATAGCGGTTTGCAACTCGTGGTCGACCGCAAAACCACCCTCGAGGAAACCCTTCAGAAGGTGGCGGCAGACCAAGTCTAGGGTGGTCTCCAGTTCCTTGGATTTAAAATGCCGGAGTTTCGCTGGTAAGGTTAGCGATGTTCGCCTGCCAGGACGTCGCGGGGTTTCAAATCGAGATCGAAGGGCTCCAGAAGCATGGGGTGGTCGTGATCCAGATACTCCTCGCACACGGCAAATAGTTCGCTGGCTGTCGTGACGCGGCGGATGCGGTGGAGGAAATCGCCGGTGGGCTCGATGCCGATGGCAATGTAGTTGAAATACTTTTTCATTTTCTGCACGTGGGCGTGGTCCTTGAGGCTGGGCGGACGCACGGTTTCGAACAGATCACGCAGATACTGCAACACATCATGGCCGGCGGGCACGAATGGGGTTTCACCGGCCTGTGATTGGAGGATTTGATGAAAGAGCCACGGATTGCGAATAGCGCCTCGGCCGATCATCAGTCCGGCGGCGCGGGTATTGGCTAGGACTTCGGCGGCTTTGGCGGCGGAGTAGACGTTGCCATTGGCCAGTACGGGACAGGGCAGGGTATCGACGGCGCGGGCGATGTAATCGTAATGCACGCCGCTGCGGTAGCCTTCGCGGACGGTGCGGCCGTGCACGGTGAGCAGATCGATTTGATGACGTTCGAAGATCGGGAGGAGTTCGGCAAACACGCCGGGATCATCGAAGCCAATGCGGGTTTTTACCGTGAACGGAATCTGCACGGCCTCGCGCAGCGCGCCGAGGATGGCGTCCACTCGATCCGGGTCGCGCAGGAGGCCCCCGCCGGCACATTTTTTGTAAACCACTGGAGCCGGGCAGCCGAGATTCAGGTCGATGGCGGCGACCGGATGCTGCTGGAGTTCCTGGGCTGCGGCGATCAATGACGGGATATGGTTGCCGATCATTTGGGCAACAGCCGGTTTGCCGGTGGGGTTGTGCGTGATGGACTTAAGAATGGGGCGCTCCAATTTGAAGCCTTCGCGAATTCGGAAATACTCGGTGTAGTACAGATCCGGTCCGCCGTAGTGCGCCATCAGTTTCCAGAACGGCCGATCGGTGACATCCTGCATGGGCGCCAGCGCAGTGAAGGGCGGGCGGGTGAGGGTGTCCTGAAATGCTTCGGCGGGGGTCACGGTGCAATTTTCGCTTTGCTTGGGCTGCTTTGCTCGCTACCTTACGCCCCTCACGGTTGTCCCGTGGTGTAATGGTAGCACAGGGGTTTTTGGTACCTCTAGTTGGGGTTCGAGTCCCTGCGGGACAACCATTTCCCCTTTTTCCTACCGCGGCTTAATTCTCGCTGAACAGGAATTCCAAATCCGCCTTGTCGAGACTCTTGGCAAACCCTTCCTCGCCGAGGACGTCGGAGATGGTTTGGCGTTTATCCTGTTGCAGGTTCCAGATTTTTTCTTCGACTGTGCCGGGGGCAATGAGCTTGTAGGCGTTCACCGTTTTGGTCTGGCCGATGCGGTGGGTTCGGTCGATGGCCTGCGCTTCCACGGCGGGGTTCCACCATGGATCGTACAGGACCACGTAACTGGCCGTGGTGAGGTTCAGGCCGGTGCCGGCAGCTCGGAGGCTGAGCAGGAATACGCCAGCGCCTTCGGATTCCTGGAAGGCATTGACTACTTCCTGCCGGTCCTTGGTTTCGCCGGTGAGCATGTGCGTGGGAATCTCCCGCGTGCCGCAATCCTTTTCCAAGATCTTGAGCATCTGCACAAACTGACTGAACACGAGCACCTTCTCGCCCTGCGCCACCAACGGTTCGAGCAGGTCGAACAACGCCTCGGTTTTGCCGGAGGCATAATCGCTCCCCACCAGTGTGGGGTGACAGCAAATCTGGCGCAAACGCGTCAATGCGGCGAGCACCTGCATGCGGCTCTTGGCCACGCCCTTGGTCTGGATGGTTTCCATGACCTTCTCGCGGCTGCGGCGTAGCTCGGCGAGGTAGAGCGTGCGTTGGTCCTTGCCTAGTTCGCAATCGTGCCGTTGCTCGATGCGGTCGGGTAGATCCTTAGCCACCTGTTTTTTCACACGGCGCAGGAGGATCGGGCGCAAGCGTGAGGACAGGCGTTTGCGGGCAATGCGGCGGTTGGCCACGGCCTCTTCGCCGTCGCCCCCGCCGGGATCGTACATTTCGTGAAAATGTTTCTCGTCGCCGAGATAGCCCGGCTGCACGAAATCCGTAATGCTCCAGAGATCGAGTAGACGATTCTCCAGCGGCGTACCGGTAAGGGCCAGTCGGATCTTGCACTTCAACTGCTTCACCGACTGTGTTACCTGCGCGCCGGGGTTCTTAATGAACTGCGCTTCGTCCAGCACGATGGCGTTGAACTTGTACGTCTGCAAATCCTCCAGATCGCGTCGAAGCAGAGAGTAGTTGGTGACCACGATATCGTGATCGGGAATCTTCTTGCGCATGCGATGCCGCGCCGCACCGCTCTCAAGGACTAGTACGGACATATCGGGCGTAAATTTCGCCACTTCCCGCCGCCAGTTGTGCATCACCGAAGCCGGACAGATCACCAGCGACGGGTTGGATTTGCCGCGTTTCTTTTGTTTCTTGAGCCAAGAAAGATAGGTGAGCGTCTGGAGCGTTTTGCCCAAGCCCATGTCATCCGCCAGAATACCGCCCAGCCCCATGCTCTTAAGATGGCACAGAAAATCAAAGCCCTGCTGCTGGTACGGTCGCAGCTCGGCCTGAATATTATTCGGGATACTCATGGTCGGGATGCCCTCGAATGTATCAATGCGCGATCGCAGTTTCTGCGCTTGCTTGGAGTCGCCGAACATTGCCAGCGAATCCTCGCCCAAGTGCGCAGCTTGCTCCATGGCGATTTTCTGTGTGCCCGGTTCGAGGCCGTCCAGTCCGAGGTCGGCCATGGTTTCCTGCGCCTTTTGCGTGGCGTTTTCGTCCAGCTGCACCCAGCCTTTGTTGGGCAGTTTGACAAACCGGCCGGTCGCCTGCGCGAGGCTCTCCAAATCCTTCTTGGTAAGCTTCAGCCCTTCCTCTTCCCACTCGGCCGAAACCGACAACCAATCAATGCCGCTGCCCTTCACCACCAACTTCGGCTTCAGGCGCTTGGGCTTAAGGAATAGGCGCTGGAAAGAATCGTTGCCGAGAAACTCCGCGTCTTCCGGGCGATCATCCCAAACATTAGCGAGTACTTGCAGAAAGTTTTCGTTCGCATCGCCGATCCACAATCCAGGGTCTGGCGTGAACCAATCCAACTGGCGTAGCCAGTTCACCGCGGGATCTAGGCGATCATCCTCCAGCACCTGCGGCCGCTTGGTTTTGCGGCGGCCGGTGGTGATGATCTTCCATTCGTGCCCGGTCCATTCCCATTGGCTGGCGTCCTTGGCTTTGGCTTGCAAACGCAGTTCCAGCCGATCTCCGTGCAGCTCAAACACAAACCGCGGCTGCGCCTCCAGCGAATCGCAAAGCTTACTCCAGTCCACCTCTTCGCTGTGATGAGACCGCCGTAGCGCAGTAATAAAGCGCGTACTCAGCTTGGTGATGGGGGCACGCGGATTAGCGACCCACTTGGTGAGCAGCTTGGCCGGTGGGCTGTTGCGTAGGAAATAAAAGGTGCTGTTCCAGAGCACCAAAGTCGGGCGGCCGGCGAAGAACACAGCCTCTTGGATGGGCGCTTCCGTGCCGTCGGGCAGGCGTAGCTGATGTGTAAAGGCCAGCTCGGCTGTTCCATTGCGAAGGCTGGGCGACAGCTCGGTGAGCTGCCCCATAAAACGATGTTGCGGCGCATCCAATTCCGGCAACAAGCGGGATTCCTCTCCCCAATGGGCGAGCCACTGGAGGAGTTGTGGGCCGGCCAAAAAGAGATCGCCCGAGCCGGCTTCTTCCCCGAACAAGCCGGTAGCCCACTCCATGAACTCCCAATCCGCGGCGGCAAACTGTTCTTTTTCTGCCGAACCTTTCGCAATCAGCTTGGTCAATTGCGCGAGCGATTTCTTGCAAGGACCGCTGGCGGTCTGGACATAAAACTCAATCTTCAGCAGGTTCAGGCTGGAATCGGTATCCTCCGATTCGGCCGTGGCCACTGCGGCCACCGTGGCCAGCTCTGGGGCGGCTTTCTTGGCTTTGGCTGGCTGCTTTGTTTTCGCCGGGGTTGCTGGATCATCGGCAAGCCATTTGGCCAATTGCTTGACTGGCGGGCAGTTGCGCAGGAAATAAAAGGTATTGTTCCAAAGCACCAGCGTCGGGCGGCCGGTGAAAAACACGGCGTCCTTCACCGGCACCTTGAGGCCTTCGGGCAGGGTCAGCTGGCGTGGACCTCGGCCTTTGGCTTCGGTGAGCTCTGCCAATTGGCCGAGGAATTGGTGATGGGCTTTGGTTACGGCCGGTTGCAGGCGGGATTCATCGCCCCAATGCGCGAGCCATTGCAGGAGTTGTTGGCCGGAGAGGAAGAGATCACCTTTGCCGGCATCGGCGGCGAAATTTTCGGTTACCCACTCAATAAATTCCCAGTCGTTGGGCGGGAACAATTCCTTCTCATGCGCTGCGCGCACGGTGAGGTCCACGAGGTTCGCCAGTGATTTTTTGCGATCGCCGGTGCGCGGCCGGCGGATGATGAATTCAATCTTCAGCCGATGCAGGCTGGAGCCAGCGCGTTCGGGCTCGGGCGTGGCCACGGCGCGAATGGAAGCGCGAGGGGCATCGAGGTGATTGGGCGCGGGCGGGAACATCCAGTTCTCCAGCTCGGCGAACACCGCCCGTTCCTTTTCGGCTTTTTCAATTTCATTGAACCGCTTGAGGTTCGCGTGCTCGGACAATTCCGAAGGCATTTGACGGCCCGTGCGGAGGAACACAATCGACAGGGCCTCAAGCCGTTTCTTGCCCTTGACCGCCACCACATCCTCCCACCAATCGTCTCCAGGGAAATCTTTGCGGCTGAGCTTGAGTTTGTTGAAGTAATCCTCTAGCAGAATCCAAGCGCGTTGGGAATCCTTGCAGGTGGCGAAGAGGTCGAGCAATTCCTCGCGATCGTTTTTGTCCTCGCGGGTATCGGAGAGTTCGCGACGCAATTCAGCCAGCATACCATACGCGTCATCCAGCGCCGAAGCGTGAGCGTCATATTTCATGGCGGCCCCACTCTTAGGGGCCGGCTTTCGTGTACCTTTTTTACCGCGTGGCATCGTAATTTTTCAAAAAATAGGAAACGCTATCCATTGCAAACAGGGCTATACCCGTCAATACGAAAACGATTTTTTTAGGGACACTTGAAAAAAAGGGTGTTTTTCCGTGCGCCTTTGCGTGAGTTTTTTGGAACTTTTGTTCACAAACAACGTTACGAGAGTGAACAATACATCGTTGAGTCTGAGGTTTTAGTGCGTAGTCTGACCGCCGGTGAGAATGTCAAGGAGACTCGCCAGCCACACATTGCTATCTATTGGTGTCTGCATTTCCATTTTGGGATGTAAAAGCATCAAGAGTATAGGAGAGCCGTCGAAAGAAATTCCGCAGGAGACGGGCAGTGATACAAACGTCACCGCGCCGCCGGCTCAAGGCAATCCGGGCACCGCGCTCGTGTCCTATGCTCAACAGGGCAAGGTGATGTTGGTGGATCAGGCGCTGGGATTTTGCGTGGTGGACTTTATGTTCGTCGCCAAAATGCCGCCGGCCGAGCAACGCTATTTTGTCTACCGAGGGAATCAGCAGGTGGGAGAGATTATGACCACCAGTCAGACTGATGAAACCTTCCAGGTGGCTGATATCAACAAGGGGGACATCCGTGAGGGCGACTCTGTTCGCCCCGAATAGTACGGATGGGTGGAGAAGGGCCTCGGGGGAAACCTCGGGGCCCTTTTACTTTACTGCTCGGCCGGTTCCGGCGCGGGCGGTTGGGACTTCTTTTTGTAGGGCGAATGGAGGTTGAAATAAATGCCGCACATCGGCAACGGGCCACCATCTAATTGACTGAGAATAATGGTCACCTGATTATCCAGCGCAATTCCGTGCCGCATGCCTTCCCCGCGCGTCTCATAAGCCCGAATCGCCTTGACCAACAAACTCTCCAGCGCCACTTGGCAATCATCAGGCGTTTTATCCAGACACACGATATGCTTGTCGTACGACTTCACCGCCGCCGCGATCTCCTCAGTAAACATATCTGGAGTCAGGTCCATAAAGGGGCGGAACCTATCATGTGCTCAATTTGAAATCACTCCCAAAATGAGATGTATTTTCAACCTTATTGAGGCTCAGGAATTTAATCCTTATTCGCTTCTGAGCGTGGGCCGAAGAGGGTGGTGCCGAGGCGGATGATGGTGGCGCCTTCTTCGATGGCGATTTCGTAATCGCCGCTCATGCCCATAGACAGTTCCGGTAGGGGCGCGCCGAGTCGGGCTTCACAGGCACTCTTGAGTTCGCGCAGTTTTTGAAAATACGGCCGGGCATTTTCGGGTTGGCGGGTGAACGGCGCCATGGTCATCAGGCCGTGAATTTCGAGTTGAGGGAATTCGAAAAAGGCTTCCATGGCGGCGGCGGCAGATTCGGGAGTGAAGCCGTGTTTGCTGCCTTCGCCGGAGACATTGACCTCGAGAAGCACAGGCATGACTTTGGCGGCCTGTTCACAGCGTTTGTTGAGTTCGGCGGCCAGATGCAGGCTGTCCACGGCGTGCAGGAAATCAAATAGAGCGACGGCGTCCCGGCATTTGTTAGTTTGCAGGTTGCCGATAAAATGCCAGCGCAGATGGCCGGGACAATCGGGAATCTTAGCCTTGGCTTCCTGTACGCGATTTTCGCCAAAGAGCGTGAGGCCGCAATCGGCGGCTTCGTGAATGATGGGGGCCGGGAATTTTTTACCTACCGCGACTAGTTGCACATCCTCAGGCGCGCGTCCAGCGCGGTCGCAGGCGGCGGCAATGCGTTCCTGCACGGCGGCCAAGTTGTCGGCGATATTCGGCACGCCGTGATGTTAGTGTGAATGGCGGGTGGTGAGTAGGATTTTCGTGACGGCTCGCTCCGCGCCATTCATTACTCGGGGATGAACCATTGGCTGGTGAAACAGGAGCCGGAAAAATATCCGTGGTCACAGTTTGTTAAGGATAAGGGCACATACTGGGATGGCGTACGGAATTATCAGGCGCGTAATAATTTGCGTGCCATGAAAAAAGGTGACCATGTTTTTTTCTACCACAGCGTTAGCGAAAAGGCCGTGGTGGGAGTGGCCAAAGTAACACGTGAGGCATATCCTGATCCTACGGCCAAGGAAGGTGACTGGAGTGTGGTTGATCTAAAGGCTGTCAAAGCCATGGTCGAGCCTGTGACTTTGGAGCAAATCAAGGCTGATTCGAAATTGTCTGAGATTGCGCTGATCAAACAAAGCCGACTTTCTGTGATGCCGTTGCGTCCGCCTGAATTCCGGCGAATACTACAGCTAGGTCAAACGAAGATTTGAGTTTAACTCATTTTTCACTATAATTCTCATCCATGTTGGCTGAAACTAAAAACGCTGCCATCCCAAAAAACTGGTCTGAGCTCTGCGATCCAATACAGCCGTTTTTGGATGAGGTCTCTGATCGCCTGCAGGATGAGGTAAAGAACTTCGATCCCCAGATAACCACTTTTGTGCAGTACGCTTTAGCCAGTCGTGGTAAGCAACTGCGTCCGGCATTGGTTGCATTGGCGGCGAGGGCGGCCGGAGGGATCAAGCCGCAGCATGTTCATGTCGCGGTGATCATTGAAATGGTGCACCTAGCCACTCTAGTGCACGACGACGTGGTCGATGAGGCAGAGGTACGGCGAAATCGCCCGACACTGGCGGCCAACTGGGGTAATAAGGTTTCGGTTCTGGCCGGCGATTGTCTGTTCGCCGAGGCTTTGAAGCTCGCCGCCACGTTGCCTTCCAATGAGGTGTGCCGTTTGGTAAGTCAATCGGCCAAGATTGTTTGCACCGGTGAAATTCGCCAGACCTTGCAGCGAGGTAACTTCGAACTGAGCCGCGAGGAATATCTTGAACTGGTGCGGATGAAAACTGCAGAGCTTTTTTCGTTGGCTTGCGAATTAGGTGCGCGGTTTGCAGCACCGGACGAGCCGGAAGTGCATGCTGCACTACGGAATTACGGCGAGCAACTCGGCACGGCCTATCAAATTTACGATGATTGCCTGGATGTGTTCGGTGAAGAGGTCCGCGCTGGCAAATCGCTGCGCACCGACCTCATCACCGGCAAGGCAACTTTGCCGGTGTTGATTGCCTTGGAGCGTGCGGATGAAATCGAGCACAAGGCGTGGCTCTCGATGCTCAAAGACGGTGCCGAACAGGTGAATACCATTCGTGATGGCCTGCTAGCCCGCCAAATTCCCAGGGCCTGTCGCGAGGTGGTGGAAGGCTACATTCAACGTGCCAACGATAGCGTTATGGATTTGCCGGCGTTCTCAGCGTTGCACGGGCTTTCGGCCTGCTTGACGGTTCAGCTGGATTTGCTCAGCGACTAAATGGGCTTATAACCGCGGCCGTTGAAACACGTATTTTTCCTCACGCAACGATTCCAGCGTGAGCAGCAGGCGATCGGGAAACATTTGCAGTGATACCGAGGTGTTTGCCGTTCCCCAAGACCATTGTGTTTGAAAGGTGCCGCCCGGATTTTTCTCCCACGCGTTATGGGCGAGGAGCCGAATAGGGCGGTCGCCGGCATCTTCCGGAATGACCGGCAACAAATCGCGGGGCGATACGTTTTCGCGCTGAGCCATGGCTGTTTGTCCGAGGGCGCGTTCTGGAAAAGTACGGCCCTCCAGATAACAGGAGCCATCGGAAAAACTGAGGGTTAAGTCGGCCGCCAGCATCTGCAAATAACGATCAAGCGCCGCGCGTTCCGCAGCATTCATTTTGGGATAACGAGATTGAAACTGCGCCAAAGTTTGGTCGGGGTCCAGCCGCCAACTGCCTAGCAATGGCGCTCGGCCTTGCAGGGCCAATGTGTGCTGGGAATACTGCGCGGATTGACCGGTTTGCAGGTAGACCCTGAGATCCCGCAAATCGACTTGCGCCACTTGCGCGCGCAAATCCGGGTCGGTCCAGGCCGCCTGAAGCTGCGGATGGGCCAGCAGTTGATGGAGGTTGGTGCGCTGGTGCAGTCCCATGAAAAAAGTGTTGGTCGTCCAGACATGGGCCAGTTGAGTGATACGCGGATGATGTGCGCTATCCAGCAAGCCGGGATAGCCCAGTAGGCGTGAACGGAATTGGCGAATGTGCATCAGGTTGTTCGTGCTGCAGTTTTGATAAACCAAACCGGCGACCTCGGCGGCGGTGTAAAAATCGGCCGGAACCGGGTCCAGCCAGCGAGCTACTGGGGTGAGCCCCAGCGCCGAGCCGTCGCGATACAAGCGCGCGGCCCAACGCTGGCTGAGGGGATCCTGTTGCGGTTGCGCCGCGGGAATTTGGTTGGCCAAAAAACCTAACGGCAAGGTCAGGGTTAGGATCATCCAACCCGCACAGAGGCTCAGCCCGCCGCCCAGCACCAAGCCGAGGCGGTGGTTTAACCGCTGCCAGGCTTCCTGTCGGTCGGCTGCCCAGTGGGTGTGCAGTTTCACGGCTAATGGATCGTGCAACAGTTGACCGGCCAAGCCCAAGGCAAGAAACGCTAGTCCGAAGGCCCAGACAAAATCGGCCCCCATTAGTCGGCTGAGCGGATGGTCGGGCAGGACAGCGTCCGGCACTGTATGGCGCACCCAGGGCGCGGCAAAGGCGGCCAGCAAGCCGGCGGAGCAAAGGAGTGCCAGCCGCAAGCCGCCAGCCCGATGCCCCAGTGCGAGGCCTCCAGCAAGCAGGGCTGCTGCCAGCAGCAGCACCGAGTCGCCGGGAAACCAAGCCAACACCATCATGAGCCGAAGTTAGTGGATACCGCGATTCTTGCACTGAAAAGTGATTAACATTGATGATTGTCTCCTGTCGTTTCTTGCGGTAGTCGTTTCGAATTGCTGGGGAGGTTCAGGCGTCTTATGTAAGACTCCATGAATACGGAGCTACTCCCACCGCAGTTATGTCCAAGGAAAACGTTTCTTCCAAAGAGGATTCCCAGCCGGATCGGCGGGATTTTATCAAAGGCGCCTCGTGCGCCATCGGAGCAGCCATCGGAGCGGTGCCGATGGCCGCCGGTGTGCGCGTGGTGCTTGATCCTCTAACCCGTCAATCGGCATCGGAAGGGGACGCGGAGTTTATTCGCCTGACTGATGTGTCCGATTTGCCGGAAGGCGAGCCAATGAAGTTCGCTATTGTTGAGGATAAGAAAGACAAATGGAGCCGCTACAAGGATGTGCCGGTTGGGGCGGTGTATTTGGTTAAGACCGCTACCGAGGAGCAGTCCGAGACGTCGATATCTGTGATCGCCTACAACACGGTATGCCCGCATCTGGGTTGTTTTGTTGATTATCGTAAAAAAGAGCAGGATTTTTTCTGTCCCTGCCACGATAGTAATTTTGATTTAACTGGGAAACTGGTTAAAGGCGTGAGCCCACGTGCTATGGATACATTGGAGGTGGACCAGGAGAAGCTCAAGGCCGGCGAGGTATGGGTAAAGTTTCAGCGGTTCAAAGGCAACACTAAGGAGAAAATCGTCCTCTAACCCCCCCGCGCGACCCGACGCATGGAACACATTAAGAAACTTTACGACTGGCTGGATAACCGCACGGGTATTCGCGATCACATTCGCGAGACATTGTTCGAAAATGTGCCAGGAGGTTCTAGGTGGCGCTATGTTTGGGGAAGTACACTAACCTTTGCCCTGATGATTCAGTTTATCACCGGTATTTTCCTGTGGATGGGCTACAGCCCCAGCGGGCAAACCGCGTGGGAGAGTGTATATTATATCAATAACCACATGACCGGCGGGCATTTTCTACGGGGATTGCATCATTGGACCGCTCAGGTGATGACCGTACTGCTGGTGCTTCACCTTATGCAGGTGGTGATTGATGGCGCCTACCGGGCGCCGCGCGAGGTAAACTTTTGGTTCGGCGTTATCCTGCTGAAACTCACGTTGGCGCTGTCGCTGACCGGTTATCTGCTGCCGTGGGATCAGAAAGGTTTTTGGGCCACCAAGGTGGCGACGGATATTTTGGGTGGCACACCGCTGGTGGGTGAATACCTCAAAACCCTCGTTCTAGGCGGGGCCGACTACGGACACCACACGCTCACAAGATTCTTCGCACTGCACGCGGGCATTTTGCCGCTCAGTGTGATTGGTCTGACCGCCGGCCACATTTATCTCTTTCGGCGGCACGGTATTCATCCTAAGAAACCGCTCAAGGGACCGGACGAGTTCTTCTGGCCCGAACAGGTGCTCAAGGATGCTGTGGCCTGCCTGGCCGTGCTGGTCACTATCTTGGCGCTGCACTTTACATTCAACGGTGCGCATCTCGATGCGCCGGCGGATCCTTCTACCAATTATCCCGCCCGGCCGGACTGGTACTTCCTGTTCCTGTTTCAATTCCTGAAGTATTTCCCCGGCCACTGGGAAATACTTGGAGCGATTGTTTTACCGGGTATCGCCATGACTTTGGTGTTCCTCATGCCCATCATTGGTAAGAGCGAAAAGGGGCATAAGTTTAACGTAGGGTTGCTCTTTGGTATTCTTTTATTTGCCGCCATTTTGACTTACGCGGCAGTGAATGCAGATAAGAATAACGAATCGCTCCAAGCCTCAAAAGCACAGGCCGAGCGCGAGGCGGCATTAGTTAAGAAAATGGCCGCTAACGGAATACCGCCCGAAGGGGCACTGGCCCTTCTCCAAGGGCCTAAGCTCTTCGCCGCGCATTGCGCTAGCTGCCATACCTACGGCGGGGAAGACGGTCTAGGTGGAAAGGTGGATAAACCTAGTGCGCCCGATCTTAAGGGGTTTGCAAGTCGTGAGTATCTAACGGAATTGCTTCATCCTGAGCGTTATGGTTCTGAGAAATTTTTTGGCAATACCGCGCATATCAAGAAGAGTAAGATGCTGGGATTCCTTGAGGATGAATTCGAGTTTATTGAAGAGGGTGAAATGGATCAACTAGTCAAAGCCATCTCGGCGGAAGCTAAACTGCCCTCTCAAGTGAAAGTGGATAAATCAGACAAGTTGGACATTGAGGCTGGTCATGAACTATTTGAAGAGATCGGTTGCGTGGATTGTCACGCCTTAGGAGAGTGGAACGCAGACGATTATTCCGCCCCAGATCTTACTGGCTATGGTTCCCGCGAATGGATGATGGGCATTGTGCATAATCCGGAACACGAACGGTTCTATGGAAGCAAGAACGACCGCATGCCGGCCTTCGGGCGCGATGAGAAGCTGACTCGCAAACAAATAGAGCGGATCGTCGATTGGCTCCGAGGCGAATAGAGCTACACACAACTCAACATCTCCCCGATCGGCTGAGGCCGATCGGTTTTTTTTGGAGGGCCTGCGGAGAGGGCAATTGGCGATAAAATCGGCTAATTCCGGACTTGCCCACAGGCTAAGGGGCAAAAACGCCTGTTTAAGTAGCTATTCACCTAAATCACTCCGGCAAAGTGGGATTTGGTGTGAATACGGGGGTGTGAATTATTATTTTGTGACAAATCAGTGTCAAATATAGGGGTATTATGACACAGGTACGTTTTTGGGGCTGTGTTTATTCACATCTTAACATGAAAGGTGTTGACTCTATTTTCAGATACCCCAATATATCGCGCAGTTGATCGAGAGGTCACACCACAGGTTGTGGATACCCTGGTAAATAAGCTCCACAACAGGTTGTGCGGCGTCTGTGAATAACGGCCTGTTTTTACGGAAAAATGAGGCTGTTTTGGACCCAACTCGATTGTGAACCGTCTGGCGGACGGGAAACGGACGAGGCGGGCTATCAACGAGCCCCGCACGAGCGTGCGGGCTGCTGCCGGGCCACGGCAGCGGGAACGGTTTAACCCAACCTGAACCCACCTACGGGCGACCTTGCACCGGCTTGCGTTGTCCACTGATGAATAGCGGCGTGGCATGTCGCATGGAAAGAAGACGGAGAAAGATATCCATGATCAATGAGCAACTCGATGGCCAATTGCGGATGGCCACTTTAGACCCCCTCGAAGGTAAGCAGTTCCAAGTTCGAAAACGAAATGGGAACGTCATCCACTTTGATGAAACGCGAATTTATCTTGCCCTTGAAGCGGCCTTGAAGGCTGACGCAGAACTGGATCAGGATACACCGGCCAACGAAACGATGCAGGCCGACGCCCAACGCCTCACGCAGGCGGTGGTGGAAAAAAGTCTCAGTCGCGCCACTGACGAAGCGCCCATCGAGATCGAACGCATTCAGGACACGGTGGAGGACAAGCTCATGGAGATGGGCTTCCGCGGTGCAGCACGGCGTTACATTGTCTACCGCGAAGAACGTCGCAAGGCGCGCGCCATTCGCGGGGATCGCACGGTGGACGGCCAGCCGCAGGAGCAGATGTTCATCACTCTGCCGGACGGCGGCCAGGAGGTGCTCGATCCCAGCCGGCTCAAGCGCGATATCTACGGCGCCTGCCGCGGCGTGGAGGACAAGTGCCAGGCCAATGATCTCTTCGATGAGACAATGCGCAACCTCTACGACGGGGTGACCGCCACCGAGGTGGACAAGGCCATGATCATGTCCGCCAAGGCCCGCATTGAGAACGAGCCGGCGTACACTTATGTGGCGGCCCGTTTGTTACTGAATCAGATTTATGAGGAAGTGCTGCCGAAGTTCGGTGCACCGGCCGAGTTGCCCAAGGTGCACCGCGAACATTTCCGCGAGTACCTGCAGCAGGGTGTGGCCGCCGAGCGTCTGTCGCCGGATCTGTTGAAGTTCGACCTCGATCAACTGGCCGACGCCCTCGAACTGGAGCGGGATCAGCAGTTTGCCTACATGGGAATCCAGACGATCTACGATCGCTACCTCATCCACATCGGCGGCACCCGCATTGAGACACCGCAGTATTTCTACATGCGCGTGTCCATGGGGTTGGCGGCTAATGAAGCTAATAAGGAGGAGCGTGCGATTGAGTTTTACAATGCGCTCAGCTCCTTCAGGTTTATGTCCTCCACACCTACGCTCTTCAACGCAGGCACGCTGCATCCGCAGCTTTCCTCCTGCTATCTGAGCACGGTGGATGACGATCTCGAGAGCATCTTCAAGCTGGTGGCCGATGACGCGCGCCTATCCAAATGGGCTGGCGGTCTGGGCAATGACTGGACCAATGTTCGCGCTACTGGATCGCATATCAAGGGCACCAACGGCGAAAGCCAGGGCGTAATTCCGTTCCTCAAGGTGGCCAATGATACTGCGGTGGCCGTGAATCAGGGCGGCAAACGCAAAGGCGCCATGTGCGCTTATCTGGAAACATGGCACCTCGATATCGAGGACTTCATGGAGCTGCGCAAGAACACCGGTGACGAACGCCGTCGCACGCACGACATGAACACCGCCAATTGGATACCGGACCTATTCATGAAGCGTGTGAAGGAGAAGGGTAAGTGGACCCTCTTCAGCCCGAGCGATGTGGAGGATTTGCACGATCTCTTCGGCGCGGCGTTCGAGAAACGCTACGAGGAATACGAGACCATGGCCGAAGCGGGCGAGATTAAGCTCTTCAAGACTGTGGAAGCCGAGGATCTCTGGCGCAAGATGCTGATGAGCCTCTTCGAGACGGGACATCCGTGGATCACTTTCAAGGACCCCTCCAATGTCCGCTCGCCGCAGGATCACACGGGTGTGGTGCACAGCTCCAATCTCTGCACCGAGATTCTCCTGAACACCAGCGCCGAGGAAACCGCCGTGTGCAACCTCGGCTCCGTGAACCTCACCGCCCACCTTAAGGATGGCGCGCTCAATCAGGAACTCATCGCCCAGACCGTCCGTACCGCTGTCCGGATGTTGGACAATGTGATCGACATCAACTACTACCCTACACCCGAGGCACGCAACGCGAACATGCAGCATCGCCCGGTGGGCATGGGCGTGATGGCCTTTCAGGATGCGCTCTATCAACTGCGCATTTCCTACGCCAGCCAGGAAGCCGTGGAGTTTGCCGATCACAGCATGGAGATGATCTCTTACTACGCCATCCTCGCCTCCAGCGAATTGGCGGCTGAGCGCGGTGCCTACCAGACCTACGAGGGATCCAAATGGGATCGCGGCCTGCTGCCGATTGATACCATCGACCTGCTGGAACAGGAGCGTGGCGGGCATCTCACGCTGGATCGCAGCTCGCAGATGGACTGGGCGCCTGTGCGCGAATCCATCGCCAAACACGGCGTGCGCAACAGCAACACCATGGCCATTGCGCCCACCGCAACAATCGCCAACATCATCGGCGTGAGCCAATCCATCGAGCCGACCTACAAGAACCTCTACGCCAAGGCGAATCTTTCCGGAGATTTCATCGTGGTCAACGAGTACCTCGTGACCCAGCTCAAGGAACGCGGCTTGTGGGATGATGAGATGATCCAGGACCTCAAGTACCACGACGGTTCGGTGCTCGAGATCGACCGGGTGCCTGATGATCTGAAGGATCTCTTCCGGACCTCGTTCGAGATTGATTCTAAGTGGCTGATCGCCTGTGCGGCCCGCCGGCAAAAGTGGATTGATATGGGCCAATCCCTGAACCTGTACTTTGACATCAATCAGGTGCCCGAAGGCCAAAAGACCGGCCGGGTCTTAGGTGATATGTACTTCTTCGCTTGGGAAGCCGGGCTGAAAACCACCTACTACCTGCGCACGTTGGCCGCCACGCAGATCGAAAAATCGACTGTGAACATCAACAGCTACGGAGTTCAGCCCAAGTGGATGAAGAGCAAATCCGCCTCTAGCGAAGTGCCCCCCGCGGCCGAGGCGCCGAAGGCCTGCAGCATCCTCGATCCCGAGTGCGAAGCCTGTCAGTAATTTAACCAACCATTAATCTAACCAAGGAGGAAAACCTATGTCTTGTTGCAATGCTAGCGACCAACGCCCAGAGGCTCATGACCTCGCCAAGCGCATTAACGTGGAAGATAAACGGCTCATCAACTGTAAAGCCGTGGATGTCAACCAGCTCATGCCCATCAAGTATGACTGGGCTTGGGAACATTATCTCAACGGCTGCAAAAACCATTGGATGCCTGACGAGGTGTCGATGCAGAAGGATATTGAGCTATGGAAATCCAACAAGCTCACCGCCGACGAGCGTCGCGTGATCATGCGCAACCTCGGCTTCTTCAGCACCGCTGAGAGCCTCGTGGGTAACAATATCGTGCTCGCCATCTTCAAACACGTGACCAACCCCGAGTGCCGCCAGTACCTGCTGCGTCAGGCATTTGAGGAGGCCATTCACACGCACACCTTCCATTACATCTGCGAATCACTCAGCCTTGATGAGCGTGAGATATTCAACATGTATCACGAGGTGAATTCCATCAGCGATAAGGATAACTTCGAAATGAAGCTCACCAGCGACATCATGCAGGAGGGCTTCAACACCGACACCACCGAGGGGATTCAAACCTTTCTCAAGAACCTCATCGGGTTCTACGTGATCATGGAAGGCATCTTCTTCTACTCAGGCTTCGTGATGATCCTGTCCTTCCATCGCGGCAACCGCATGACCGGAATTGGCGAGCAATTCCAGTACATCATGCGCGATGAATCCATTCACATGAACTTCGGCCTCGACCTCATCAACGGCATCAAGGCCGAGAATCCTGAGGCTTGGACGCCCGAGTTCCAGAAGGAAATCGACGGCCTTATCGAGGAAGCTGTGGAGCTGGAGATCGCCTACGCGCAGGACTGCCTGCCGCGCGGAATCCTCGGCCTCAACGCCGGTCTCTTCCGCGAATACGTGCAACACATCGCCGACCGCCGCCTCGAGCGCATCGGCCTGGGCACCAAGTATGGCTCGGATAATCCCTTCCCGTGGATGAGTGAGACCATCGATCTGGCCAAGGAGAAAAACTTCTTCGAGACGCGCGTCACCGAATACCAGACCGCATCCGCTTTAAGTTGGTAGGTGGAGAAAACTGCGCTGGTGGCATTGCGGTGCCGCCAGCGCCCCTTCAACTCAAACGGCCCTCGTCAATAAGTCGGGGGCCGTTTTTTTTTGCACCCACGCCAGTGCCCCGTATTCTGCGCGCTCTCATGGGTATACATTCGGATCAATGGATTCGCCAGATGGCGAAGGAGCAAGGCATGATTGAGCCGTTTGCCGACGGTCAAGTGCGCGCCGCCGAGGACGGCCGCCGCGTGATCAGCTACGGCGTCTCCAGCTACGGCTACGATTTGCGCGTGACGAACGAATTTAAGGTGTTCACCAATGTCTTCAACTCCATCGTCGATCCCAAGGGCTTTGCGGAGGATTCGTTTGTGAACGTCACCGCCGATGAATGTATCGTGCCGCCTAACTCCTTTGCGCTGGCGCGCAGCGTGGAATACTTCCGCATCCCGCGTAACGTCCTTACCGTCTGCCTTGGTAAAAGCACCTACGCCCGCTGCGGCATCATCGTCAACGTCACTCCCTTCGAGCCCGAATGGGAAGGTCACGTGACCCTAGAAATTTCCAACACCACGCCCTTGCCGGCCAAAATTTATGCCAATGAAGGCCTTGCGCAGGTCCTCTTTTTCGAGGCCGAAGAAATTTGCGAGACCAGCTATGCCGACCGTGGCGGTAAATACCAGGGCCAAACCGGCATCACCATCCCGCGGATGTAACCATGCTCACACACGAACTCATCCCCGCAGCCGACAAGGAATCCTCATGGTTGATGGTCGTGCTGCACGGGCTCGGAGACAGCATGGAAGGCTACCGCTGGTTGCCCACTGGCTTGAATGTGCCGTGGCTGAATTACCTATTGGTCAATGCCCCCGACGATTATCACGGCGGCTTTTCGTGGTACGATATCTTTGAGAACCCTGCATCCGGCGTGGAACGCAGCCGGGCGGCGTTGATGGAACTGCTCGATGCCCAGCGGGAAGTAGGGTTTCCGGCCGAACAGATTTTTCAATTCGGTTTCAGCCAAGGCTGTCTGATGACACTGGAGATGGTCATGCGTTATCCGCACCGGCTCGCTGGCTGCATTGGGGTGAGCGGCTACGTGCACGAACCGGACACCGCCTTGCAGGAACTCTCCCCAGTGGCCGCGCAGCAGGAGATACTATTTACCTACGGCACGTTTGATCCGATCATTCCGGCGGAAAAAGTGAAGGGCCAGCTAAACCAGCTTCAGACCGATGGCGGCCTTCAGATCGAGGCGCATGAATTCGCAAAGGAACACACTATCGCCGGCGTGGAAGAACTGAGTCTCATCCGCGATTTCATTCAGGCGCGCGGTCCCCAAGCTTGATCGTTTTAAGGTCCCAATCCTCCCGGCGATCTGAGCCGAGATACATCTTGGCGGCATAGCGCAAAATGGCATTGGGCGACCGCCTTACGGGCAGATTTAATGAGCGCCGCAAGGAGGCGATCAATTCGGCAGACAAGGCATCCAAAGCGACCGGATCGCGGCTGATCCATAGCTCGTTGATGGCCGTGGCATAATCAGGCCGCGATTGGTCGCCTTGATGGAATTGGCACAGGAGCGCGTCAGTGATGTGCAAGCGCAGTTTGGTTTGCCGGGCTTCCTCCTTGCCGAGCGTGCGGCGCTGCAGGGTGTTGCGGCCGTTGGGATGAATGATCTGTTCCCATTCATGGGTGTCTCCGCGAATCAGCAAGGTTTGGCGCCGGCCGGTTTCCTTGGCCGTTTCGTAGGCCAAAGTAAAGGCGGTATGCGGAGGAAGTGCGCGTTCGGCGGCTTCCTCGTAGTAATAAAAAATCTGGCCGGAGGTTTGCAGTAGATGCAACGGGAAGGCGTGCTTTGTTTTTTGGGTTTGGAGCTGATGCAGGTTTTTTTGAAACACCGCGCCGGGCAGGGCGTGGGAAAAGGCAATCCGATCAAGTAGCTCGGGAATGGCGGGAGTGAGGTGAGGAGTGGAGATCCGGAACCGATCGGTATTGTCCGCCGCGGCCAAGGCCAGTTCCTGCAGATGCCCGCGGGCGCCATTTTGCCGGTCGGCAATGGGAGGGTGAATACTGATAATCGCCGTGAGTCGATCGGTGATTAACCGGGAAACATGCGACTTGGTGCTGGTTTTGGTTCTTCCAAAGAGATGATCGCCAGCGGCGATTTCCCAGTGCAGGGCGGGCACGGCATAGGCATCCCATTCCCCGAAACCCGCCTCGCGGCTACCGGCCAATTGCACTCCCAATTCGCGGGCTAACGGGGTGTAGCCGGCCCGTTGCAAGTCGACCAGATTGCGATCCCAGATCACAATGTTTTTCGCCGGCACACCGCTGGACATCAGGCTTTGAGCTACGGCGCGCACGACGGCGGGCCGCGTGCCGGTGAGCGTGCCCAACTGAGCGTTGACCTTGAGTCCTACGAGATCGTTGGTAGAGATGAACTGCCGCCAGTGAGAATCAGGGGCCAAGGCTTGTAGTCCGGCCTGTAGCATGGCGTTGACACGGTCTATTCGCGGTTGAAAATGGCGCGTGGCATCGGCGGCCTTCACTTTGATGACCTGCACTTTGGCTGCCGCACCCAACGTGGGGCCGGCGAGAAGGAGTCCGATGATGACCGTGAATAATATGCGTTTTCCCGGTGAATAATGCGTCTTTGCCAAAAGTGCCAGATTTGCAACCATGCTTCCTCACCAAGATAGGTTTTCTACTCATGGGGACGAGACAAAAGTTCCAACTTATTGCTGTTTGCGGGCTGCTGCTGGTCTGGTTGGGTTGCCAACCGCCGGGGGCACGGGCGATGTTTGAAGGCGAAGCCCGGCTCAAGGCCGGTGAACCCAAGCAGGCGGTCGCGCAATTTGAGAAGGCGGTGAAACTGCTGCCTGGCGAATGGCGGTCCTGGAATTATCTGGGCTTGGCGCGCCACCGGGCGGGCGATTTGGATGGAGCCCATGAAGCTTTTCAACGGGCGATGGAAATGGCCGGTGAACGGCGGGACTCCCCGGAGGACGCGTCGTTTGTTTTGAAATTCAATACGGGCCGGCTGGCCATTGATCGGGAACGGTTGGCGGATGCTAAGACAGAATTGCACGCCTATTCCATTTCGGCTGAGCCCTCGTTTCATGCGTACTTCTGGCTGGGAGAAGTGTATCGCAAGGAAATGAATTGGGCCTCGGCTAGCACGGAATACCAAAAAGCCCTCGCGCAGGATGATCGCTCGGCCGTGGCCCACAATCGGTTGGGGATGGCGCAGTTATGGATGATTCAGCCTTCGGAAGCCGCGAAGAGTTTTGAGGCGGCCTTGAAGCGTAACCCGGATTTTGTGCAGGCCCATCTGAACTTGGCTATGACCTATCAATGGTATCTTCCGGGCAATGATGCTAAGGCGTTGGAAGCCTTTCAGCAGTATTTGCAACTGACCCGAGAGCCGGCCCCCGGCGTGCAGGCCTTGGCAGATGCCTTGCAGGCCAAGGTACGGCCGAATCCGGCACCGGTTCCTCCCATCGTAGAGACCAACCAATTGACGGCGGTGTGGTCGCCGCAAGGCACTAATGCGGCCATCACCAATCTGGTCATTGAGATTCCCCCCGCCACCAATGCTGTGCCGACCAATCTGGTGGTGGAAGTGCCGTCGCCGACCAATACAGTGGTGGAGATTCCACCAGCGACAAACAAGCCGCCGCTGCGCGTGACGCAAGTGAGGCCGTCTTTGACCAACCGGCCGCCTGTAGATGTAACCGCGCCGCCGGTCACACTGACCAATCGGCCGCCGGTGAAGATTGCCAAGACCACCGTAACCCAGCCGTCTGTTGCCCCGGAGACCACGAAAAAAACAGAGGTCAAAGCCGTGCCCGGTGTGGTTCGGTACCGGTATGTGAAGCCAAAACGGCCAGAGCCCGGCGCGGTGGTCGATCCGGAAGGGTTAACCAAGATGTTTGAAAAAGCACTACACCAACATCGGATTAACGAACTGGATGCCGCCATTGACGGCTATCGAAAGGTACTGCAGGTGAACCCCGCCTATCAACAGGCCTACGTGAATATTGCGCTTGCCCTGCAGGTGCAAGGAGAAGTGAAGCAGGCCTTGCCGGTTTATGAAAAGGCCTTGGCCATCAACCCGTTTTCCAAGGTGACACGGCATGGCTTTGCCTCGGCCTTGAGCCGAAGTGAGTATTATGTGGATGCGGCTAAGGAATTTCATGGATTGCTGGATTTGTACAAGAACGACCTGTCGGCGCACTTGGCGTTGGGCGGGTTGTATTCGGATCATCTTAAGGATCCGGACAAGGCGTCGGTGCACTTCCGAAAAGTGCTGGAGCTAAGTCCGCAGCATCCACAAGCGACCGGAATTCGGCAATGGCTCTTCAACCACAGCCAGCGTTAGCGCTATGGCCGGGCGCATCTCCCAGTCCACTATAGAGCAAATCCGGGCGGCGAGTGATATCGTCGAAGTGATTGGAAGCTACTTCCCGCTCAAACGCGCCGGCGGCAATCACGTGGCCTTGTGCCCGTTTCACAAGGAGAAAAGCCCGAGCTTCAATGTCAATCCACAGCGACAAATCTATCATTGCTTTGGGTGTCATGCGAGCGGAGATGTCTTCAAGTTTGTTCAGGAATACGAGCACGTGGAATTCATTGAAGCGGTCAAGCGACTGGCTGAGCGCGGGGGGATTGTGCTGGAGTTTGATCAAAACCCGCAGGCCGAGCGTTCGCGGCGCAAGAAGGATTTGTTGTTGCACGTACACGCGGAGCTGGCCAAACGATGGCACGGCGTGTTGATGAACGAGGCTGGTGGTCAACCGGCACGAAATTATCTGAAAACCCGCGGCATAACCCGCGGTGCAGCGGAGACTTTCCAACTCGGGTACGCACCGGAATCCTGGGAGGATACGGTGAATTGGGCGGCGGCCCAGAAGTTTGACTTGGAGTTGATGGAGGAAGCCGGTCTGGTCGCCAACAAGGATGGCAAACGTTATGGGCGATTTCGTGGCCGGCTGATGTTTCCCATCCATGATGAACAGGGCCGAGTGATTGGCTTCAGTGGCCGAGTGCTGGATTCGGAGGTGAAAGCGGCGAAATACGTGAACTCGCCGGAGACACCGTTGTTTCACAAGAGCAAGGTCTTCTACGGACTGGACAAGGCTCGCCGGGAAATTTTGGCCGCGAAATCCGCGCTCGTGTGTGAAGGACAGCTCGACACTATGGCTTGCCACATGGCGGGCTTGAAACAAGCGGTTGCGCCGCAAGGTACGGCGCTCACGTCTGATCATGCGCGCATCCTGAAACGCTACACCTCGGAGGTAGTGCTGTGTTTTGATTCGGATACCGCCGGGCAAAAGGCGGCCGTGCGATCCTTTGATGCGTTGTTGGAATCGGAACTGGCCGTGCGCGTAATGACCGTGCCGGCACCGCATGATCCGGATAGCTTTATCAGGGAAAACGGCGTGGAGGCATTCCGGGAAATGATGGATCAAGCGCCGGACTATTTTGATTTTTACCTTAACCACCTCATGACCGAGCACGATGTGCGCAATGAACGCGGCCGCCGCGAGGTGACGCAAGCAATGGGTTTGGCGGTGCGCAAGACACAGGATGCGGTGTTGCTCGATCGGTGCGCCCAACAGACGGCGCTGGCAGTGGGAGCCTCGGCGGAAGCAGTGCGGGCAGAATTTCAACGGATTCCTAAACCGAAAGCGAGACTGGGCTACGATCCCCCAGAGCCGATGCTGACCGAGCAGCCTGCGTCCGAACCAACAGTTGCGTCACCGACACAGCAGGAACAATGGCTGTTGCGGTTGGCCTTTCAGGATCCAGCGTTTGGAGATTGGGCGGCCGATTGTTTGGATCCGCGCTGGGTGGAGCATCCGCAGGTGCGCGCCATTTTGGAAACGGCGGCGCAAACGGGGGATCCGGCCGAAGTGTTGGTGAACTCGCTGGATGGCCATTCCAGTCGGCTGTTGACCGCTGCGCTGGTGGACGCCACGGAGATTCCCCAGCCGGGGCGGCAGCTTCAGGATTTGGTGACGCGCCTGCGCGATCGTTTTCTCGATCGGCAATTGGCCAACCTCACCCGTTTATTGGCGCAGCCAAACCTGCCCGAGGAAGAACTTTTGCGCACGCTTGAAGAGCAGCGCGATTTGTTGGGCCAAAAGCAGGAAGCACTGCCACAAGCGCCGACCACTGCGGCGGCATAAAAAACGGCGACCGGTTGGCCGCCGTTTTCGGTGAAGTGATTTTCTACCTTTAGTCGGTATAAACAACCTCGTTGGAGAGGAGGAGGACTTGAGTGTATTTCTCCCAAGCATTGAGGGGCTTGGGCTTGTAGGTGGCGCCTTCGAATTCATCGCTGGCGGTCCAAGAAGATACCACGAGGGAGCCGGCATTTTTTTTCATTTCTTCGGCGATCTCGGACTTCATGCTCACCTTGGGATTCCAAGTAAAGTTATCCTGCTGCGGGTTCTCCAGTTGGAACTGGCGCGCGATACTCGTG
>PVBE012775439.1_pt1 | contig 29334 bp, 27 predicted proteins | sample 1631181 | NCBI WGS metagenome assembly PVBE01 (sample SAMN08397723, study PRJNA350692) | Marine metagenome, whole genome shotgun sequencing project. | isolation source: water | place: Pacific Ocean | collected 2012-04
AACTCTTCCCTTAAGGATTGTACAAGGGTTTTTGACTGCCTTTGGATTGCAATATTTGCAGAAACACCAATAGCATCAGGCTTTGATTGTTTCAAAATTCTTTTGACATCCTCATATGTGTAATTATGAGGCCCGCAATCTATTATCTCAGTCTTATGTCCAGCCTCCAAAATAGAGGAAGCTAAATTGCCCATTCCCAGTGGAATCCAATAACCATAATCTGCCTTGCCTGTTTTTGATTCATCTGCGCCGTAACAATCCAGAATTATGTTGTATGGTGCCACTACTAAAGAAACTTTCATTTTAAATTTGCATCTTAGGAGTAGAAGAAAGTTATTTAAAGTTTTTGCTATTCAGGCAGAAAATGAACCATAAGAAAGTATTAACCATGATTTTTATTCTCGCACTATTGTTAAGGCTATTTTTTGTATTCGCAATACCGGTGTTTCAAAAGCCGGATGAGAACATGCATTTTGAATATATTGAGTTTGTTGCTGAAAACAAAAAGCTTCCTGTTGGGGGAAATTTCCTTTCAGAATTTTTCCAGGCCCCTTTGTATTATATAACAACTTCATTTATGCTGAATTCTATAAGGATATTTACGGAAAACCTGTGGGTCCAGGTAATGCTCATGAGGCTTATCTCGGTTTTTCTCAGTATGATTACCCTTTACATAATCTATAAAATTGCTTCTTTAATATTTGCCAATAAGAGTCTTGTTTTAGGGATATTGTCTTTTGCCTCCTTTCTTCCGTCCCATCTTAATGTTAACAGCAATGTTACTAACGCAAATCTAAGCCAGGTTTTTACTACATTGATTATCTTCATGCTAATCCTTAATTTATCAAAAACAAGCTTTAGGAATAATGCCATTATAGGCGGTCTTGCAGGCCTTGCATTGATAACCAGGGCAAGCTCGCTTCCCGCAGTATTGACAATTCCATTTGCCTATGCCATAAAGTTATTTCCAAGGGTTAAGAAAGCAATAAAGCCTTTGATTATTATTGTGTTGATTGCATTGATAATTTCAAGCTGGGTTTTAATCAGGAATTTTATGCTCTACGGGGACATTTTTGCATATAGCGCAATACAAATGTCAACTCCTCCAGACTTCATGGAAAAGAACATTGTTTTTGTTGTAAAGGTACTAATATGGACATTTGCAACATTTTGGGCCACATTCGGTAGGATAAATAATGTTTTCATAGGAAGCATTGACTCTGCTGCTGGAATTTCTATTTTATTCATATTCAATTTTTTCCTGCTAATAGTTACTTTATGCTCTGTTTTTGGGCTAATTACTCTATATAAAAAATATAAGAAAAATAAGAAAGTGTTGAGTAGTTTTCAGATAAAATCCTTTTTAATTCTCGCTACACAGATTATTTTGATGCTTATCCTGTTTATAAAATTTAACCTTTACAATTTTGAGCCTCAGGGAAGGTTATTTTTCCCTGCAATTGCGGGTTTTGCAGTGTTCTTCACTTTAGGTATTTTTACGTTATTTGAAAAGTACAAGATCAAGAATTTCCTTACCACCTATATTGCATTTTTTCTTTTAATTGATATCATATCTATGATAAGAGTTATTCAATTTTTTTATTAAAAGAATTCATGTCTCAAGGTCTTCTTTTATAGCATTTAAAGCGTTTTCAGATATTTTATGCTCTTTATGTGTTTCATCAAGATAAACTCTAAAATTTCCTTCCAGTTCAACTAATGCTGCCATAACTTCATCTTCATATGTCTGGTAATTAATGCCTGCAAAGCAGCAGTCATCAAACTTGTTCACAATCTGAACCTGGCTTCTGCCAGTTCCATATCCACCCATTATATACAACTCGGGATAATTTGCAATCCTGTAAATCTCAGGTTCAACTTGTTCATAATCCCCGAGGTCTCTTAATGAGCGTAAATATATAGGAACAGTACCTGAAACAGGATAGCTTTTATCGATCCTGGTATCTATTGCGCTATAGAGTGTAGTTGTCCATCCTCCCCCTGAAATTCCAACCATGCTAATGGAATCAAATTCAAATTTTTTTACTACGTAATTCACCGATGCTGCAACTGGACCCAAAAAAATGCTGATAGGTGAAAAGCTTTTTGTTTCCAATAGTTTCAGATGGTTATGCGATGATAATTTTACAGTTCCAAATGATGGCAATTCAACTATAGGCTTGTTATTCATCCCAACAAGGGGCATAGAAAGTGCAATTACATCATATCCTTCCTGAAGAAAAAATTGTATTGTCTTTTTTCCAAGTATAAAATCTCCTAAGTGTCCTTGGTGATAAATCACAAGATTGTTATTCCTTTTTATCGGTTGGAAATGATATGAGATTGAATTGATGTCATGATCCATTTGAATTGTTAGCTTGTCAATTGTCTTTAAATTGCCAAGATCCAAATATTTGTTATCTTCAATCCCGGATTCTATTTCTTTTGGAAAAAATGATTTTGGAAATCCTTTTCCCTTCCAGATATACTGAATAAGTTTTTTTCTTTTTCCCAGGATATCATTTTCATTTTTTATTTTAACAAGGGCAGAAACATCGGTTTTTTCATATAAAGGATCTATTTCCTCATATATTAAATCATACTCATTTGAAATAAACTTTTTGTAATTTGTCTGTAAAATTTCATAAGGCCAATACCTATATGCTCCAGATAAAAAGCCATAGAAAAAGCCAATTAAAATTAAAGCTGCAACTATAACCCATGCATATTTCTTATAGGTCTTCTTAGTCATTTTAAGGGCCTGCATACCATCAATGAATGTCTGCTCATTAGAGCGTCAAATTTTCTATATTTTATAACTTTAAAATATTTTTTTACGAGCCTGAACTGGTCTTCCAATGGCCTTATATTGCTGCCTCTATCCATCTTATAAAGAAAATTTGCCAATAATCTTTTTGTTGGCAGCAAATCTAATAATACTAAGTATTTTTTTGTTACCCTTCCTGCTTCCTTAAGTATCCTATCACTGTCTTTATCCGAAAAATGATGCAGCATGCTTATAAACATGGATTTATCAAAGCTCTTGTTCTTAAATTTTAATTTTGTAACATCCATAATGACAAAATTTTTATTTTTATTCGAATAATTCTTATTTGCAAAATTTATAAAGCTCTTGTTTAAGTCTACTCCGATATATGGTCCATCAGTTGCTTGATTAAAATTTCCCAAGCCGCATCCTATATCTAATACCTTTTCATTTGGAGCTGCATTTAGCTCTTTTTTGATTATATCTAAGTTTTGGTTTCTGCTGTCAGTTATATTTCTTACAAAATTAAACATAACAGCATTATCAAGTATCCTGTCTTTTAGCTGCATTATTGATTTCAACATTTAAATTACCTTATTTTATATTTTTTATCTTATCTTCTTCAATAAACATCTTATGCCACAACTGGAAGCATAAAAGGCTCCAGAGCTGTCTTGAGTAAAATAAGCTTGATTTATTAAATTTTTCCCAAATTCTGCCTATATACTTATAGTCAAATATTCCCTGTTCCATAATCCTCTGCCTGGAAAGCATTTGCTTTGTAAGGCCTAAAAGCTCGCTGTTAAACCATTCATTTATTGGGACAAAAAAGTTTGTCTTTTTCCTCTGTATAGTCTGTTTTGGCACAATTCCTTTAACTGCCTTCTTTAATATGTACTTTTCATTAAAATATTTTATTTTCATGTGCGGAGGAATTCTGGAAGATATCTCGGATATATTATGATCCAATAATGGCACTCTCTCCTCGACTGAGAATGCCATAGTGCTTTTGTCAGCTTTCATCAGCATGTCTTCAGCAAGAAAAATCTCCGTATCAAGATTCATGACCCTGTTCATGTAAGGATATTTTTTATTGAAAAAATCCCTGTTTAACTCCCTGGAAATATTTATCTTATTGGCTGTTTTTATTTTTTCAGAGTATATTTGTTTTTTTTCCGAATCATTAAAAATTCCCATTAAGTTGGTATAAGCTTCAGCGCTGTCATTTGTTGATATGAAATTATTCATCCTGGCAAGCCCTTCCTCACCTAAATCTTCCGAATATTTAAAAAATAAATTCAAAATATCTCCCGGCAGGTATTTTACAGTCGGATGCACCATCTTCCTCAGGGATTTTGGAAACATCCTTATCTTATTATGCAGCTTCATAAATTTAAACTGGGCATATCCTCCAAACTGTTCATCCCCTCCATCTCCAGTAAGTATTACAGTTGCATGCTTTTTTACCTTTTCAGATAGAAGGTATACAGGAATACAGGCCGGGTCTGCCATTGGCTCGTCTAAATGCCAGACTATTTTTGGAAGTAATTTTACTGTATTTGGCTCAACAACAATTTCCTTATGATTTGTACTAAAATGCTCAGCAATATCCCTTGCATACCTATTCTCATCATATTTTTCCCCAAGGCCAAACCCAACAGTAAATGTCCTTATATCCTTAACTCCAATCTTTGACATAAGAGCTACAATAGTGCTGGAGTCTATCCCGCCTGAAAGGTATGCCCCTACAGGAACATCGCTGATAAGCTGTAACTTTACTGACTCCTCAAGTTTTTTCAGGACTAATTTTGCGTAATAATCTTCTGATTTATGCAACGGATAAAAGTTCTGTTCCCAGTATTTTTTTATCTCTAATTTTTTATTTTTATATATCAAGTAATGTGCGGGAGGTAGTTTGTAAATTCCATTGAACATGGTTTCATTAGTGCTATTACATCTAAATGTCAGGAAATGATGCAATGCTGTGTAATTTACTTTCCTTTTTATTTCTTTATTCAATAATATTGATTTTATTTCAGAAGCAAACATTAATTTCTTGTCTAATAAAGTATAATAGAGCGGCTTGATTCCATGCCTGTCCCTTGCAATAAACAATTTTTTTTGTTTAGAATCCCACAATGCAAATGCAAACATTCCGTTAAAATGATCAAGGCATTTCTCCCCATACTCTTCATAAGCATGCACAATCACTTCTGTATCAGAATCTGAATAAAACTTATGCTTTTTTTTCTCCAGCTCCGATTTTATATCTTGAAAATTGTATATCTCCCCATTAAAAACCACGCAGATTGACTTGTCTTCATTATAAATCGGCTGCTTTCCCTTTTTGCTTAAATCTATAACACTCAGCCTTCTATTAGCCAATGAAATATCTTTATCAACATAATAGCCATCATCATCAGGACCTCTATACTTGATGATATCAGCCATCTTCCTCAGCAACTTCTTATCGTCCCACGTAAAACCGCATATGCCACACATTTAGTCTAAGCAGAATGATAATATTTATAAAATTACCTAAATACTTATTTTAACGTAGTAGGGGCAGGATGAAACCAGGATTTTACACCAAACTTAGTATAGCATTAATCATCATAGTTGCAGTTATAAGGCTTGTATTTGCATTAACTCACAGTGTTTCAGGAGATGCATGCTGGCATTTGTCTGCTTCCAGGTTCATGGCAGATAATAATCAGATTCCTTCATTTGAAGGACTTGGAAGGCTACAGGCATTTTGGCCACCTCCGGCTTTCCATCTTATTGGCGCTTTATTCTTTAAGATTTTCAGCATAATAAGCTTAGATATTGCGAATTTAAGCCTGAAGCTTATTTCTCCTCTTTTCGGAACCCTCACAGTAATAATTGCCTTTCTGCTGATAAGAAAAGTATTTGATGAAAAGACAGCATTCTACTCAATGATTTTTCTTAATTTTATTCCAATTTTCCTTGATTATAGCATATTAGCCTATGTCGGCTCAACTACTGCATTCTTTTCCATACTTTCTGTTTATCTGATGTTAAATAAAAGATACATCCTTTCTTCCACTGCATTGGGCTTGGCCATCCTCACTAAATACACTGCAGTCTTCATGTTTCCAATGATCCTGTATTTGGCCTATAAATCATATCCAGACAAAAAAGAAAGCTTAAGAAAACTTTCAGTCATTGTCTTTTTGCCTTTGTTGATCTCATCAGTATGGTTCATAAGGAATTTCATTTTGCTTGGCAACCCATTCTGGCCTTTCCTGAATGGAATATTTCAGGGAACAAGCCTGGGAATTACTTTTAACACTTTTAGCTTCAGCAAGATTTTTTCACTTGACGCATATACTAAGCTATACTTAGAATTTTTTGGCGTGCCAAATGGCGATATTTCAGTGCTTTCCGCTTTTAGCTTTCCGTTTCTTAATTACCTACTTATAATCTGGCTCATAGGCACATTAATTTTTTTATATCCTTTCATAAAAGGGCTTTACCTAAAAAAGCCAAAAAACAATGAGGCAGGCTATTTCCTCAAAAGCATACATATCTTATTTCTCTCTTACATCTTCATGCTTTTTATTTATATAACTAACACCGGATGGTCCAGTGCAAGGCTCTTGATGCCAGTATTGCCTTTTATCGCAATTGTATGGGCAAATGGAACAAGCTCATTTAAGCTCAGGAAAGCATACATTATCCTTGCTGTTTTGATAGGAACAGGATTTATCATGGCAGAAGGCATCAAGCTAACAACCGCAGCTAATGAATGGAGCATTTACAAACAGGATTTTGAATGGGTAAAAGACAATACTAAGAATAATGACTTGTTTTACGGAAACGGGCAGTGCCTATCATACAACATCGATAGGCTTGTCATCAACCACAAAGCCCAGATAGATTTTAATGATGTGGATTACATCTGGGTAAACAACAAATGGAGGATTGATTTCCACACGAATGAAGATTCCTTAAACAGGATTAAAGACAATAATATCCTAATAAAAGAATATAGCAATGAAGATACTGGAACAGTAATCTATAAGGTCAAAAAATAGTATAATGTTAAATTAAATGGATTATAAACTATATTCTACAAATTTTTTTTAAGGAAAAACCTGCAATAAATCTTTAGGCGTGAAGAAATGGTAAATTAATGGTATGTTTTTTATAGGAGAATATAATGCGAATTATGCACATTTACAATTTGATTTATTGTTGAGTCTCAAGATGAGATTGAAGCGTACAATAAGCAAGCCCTATTTCATCAATTTTTTGGGACATTTGAGCCAATTCTAATTTTTCTTTCTCGCTGAAAAACATAAGAATTTTTGAAGTTAAATCTGTTAGTAAATTAAAAGACTCTGAACCAGGAACTAGTGATTGATGATATTCTTCTAACACAAATCCAATATTTTGGAAATCTCCAGCCATAATTAATGTCAATTCTTTTGCTTCTTCTTCAGGATGATATTGAATATACATAGAATAATTTTTAATTTCATGAAAAAAAATTTTTCGATGTGACTCTAAACGATTGTAAATTACTGTTTCAGCCGGATTCATAAAATACAGAAAGAGTTGCTTATTTAAAAATTTAATTATATTTCAAAAAAATAAATACTTGCTCATCTTTCCACCAAAATATTCCTATGCCAATTGATAATTTTTCTAATCCTATAATCTGTTCCAGCGAGCTGTCCAATAGGACTATTGCAAAAATTCCTAGTGGAACGCAAAGAAAAAATATTGAATAGAATTAAACAATAGCTTTTTTTCTAAACAGGTTTTTTTCTGAGAATACTTTCAAAACAAAACTATCATCTACTTTTCTCATCTTTTGGAGTTTTTTCCTTTTTTTATTAATCAAATTAAAATTAAAAATGACCCATAAAATCGCTTTTATCCTCGAAAATGCATTCCGGAATTTGAATAGCAAAATATCCTTCACTATGGCTATAAGTCTCATAAAAAGCACATAAGGCAAAAAGAGAAGTATATGTTTCAGTGATAATATCTTCAAGTATGTAATCAATGAATTCCTTTCCAATAAAAATGTCATTTTATGGTTGCTGCTTTTTTTTGTGGTTATTGCATGCATATGGTACAAAACAGCATCTGCAGCAAAAACAACCTTATACCCTAATAGCCTTAACCTCAGGCCAAGATCCAGATCCTCAGCATAGATAAAATAATCCTTATCGAATATGTATCCAAACCTATCCACTATACTTTTTCTTATCAATCCTACACCCATGTATGGAATATCTTTGAGGATTTTACCGGAACAAATATGCCCATTATAAAATGCCCTGGAAACCCATGTTCCATTAGACTTCATCTTTCTATCATAATAATTAACCAGTCTTGGAGCTGCCATTCCAATTTTATCATCTTTCTCTATTGTCTTGATCAACTCTTTCACGCAACTCTTATCAATTTCCATATCATTGTTCAGAAATAGTATATACTTACCTCTGCAGTGTTTCAATGCAGAATTAATTCCACTATACCCAAGATTCTCTTTATTCAAAACAAACTTCACATTCTTATAGTTTTTTTTAATAAATTCCCTGCTTTTATCACTAGAATTATTGTCAACAACTATCACTTCATAATTTTTATAATTTAATTTAGCAATGGATTTTAATATGACCTTCAGTAAATCCTTTCCGTTATAATTAACAATTACAATAGACACTTCCATTGTCATCAGGCATATTCATCAGGATATAAAGTTTTCTTTAATACACTGAGTATACCACCAGTCAAAGACTGGTGGTATACTGGTGTGATCAAGAACCACTGGCAGAATAATTATCAAAACATACCACGTGTATATTCACCGGTGGTTCTTGACAAAACGAAATTATTATAAAAAGGGTTTAAAACCTTACTAGTATAAAAATGAAACAGTCCGGAATATCAGTTGTAATTCCTGTGTATAATGAAGAGAAAAATCTCTCTGTTCTCCATAATAAATTAGTTGGAATTTTAAAGAAAATCAGCAAAGATTATGAAATAATTTTCATAGATGATGGCAGCACAGACAGCAGCTTTAGAATTCTTGAAAGCCTTCAGAAAAAAAGCAGAAATACCAAGATAATAAAATTCAGAGGCAATTTCGGGCAGACGGCTGCATTAAATGCTGGCTTTAAATATGCAAAAAGCCCCGTAATAGTCACAATGGACGCTGATCTGCAAAACGACCCTGCAGATATACCAAAACTGCTCAATAAATTAAAAGAGGGTTATGATGTTGTTTCAGGATGGAGATATAAGCGAAAAGACCCTGTTTCAAAGGTCTTATTCTCTAAATTATCAAATATGTTAAGGAGATTAATAGTAAAAGAAGTCATCCATGATTCCGGCTGCTCGCTAAAAGCCTACAAAAAAGAGTGTTTTGATGACCTAGAGTTATATGGAGAAATGCACAGGTTCATACCCACTTTGCTGAGATGGAAAGGATTCAAAATTGGAGAAGTCAAAGTAACCCATCTTCCAAGGAAATTTGGAAAAAGCAAATACAATTACAAAAGAATTTTCAGCGGGTTTGTTGATCTTATAAATTCTAAGTTGTGGATGGACTATTCTACAAGGCCATCCTACTTGTTTTTTAAATTAGGCAGCTTTAGCTCCTTGATTGCAATAATACTGCTTATTTATAATATAATCAAGTATAAAGCAGTACTAAACGTAGGCCCAATCCTGCTTGCCTCTGTATTGCTTTTTATAATAGGCGTTCAATTCCTGAGCTTTGGCTTTCTTGCAGAAATACAGTCAAAAACATACCACAGCCTAAATAAGCCGCACAGCATAGAAAAAGTGCTAGAAAATAAATAATCATACTAAATTACTCTATCTTGTATTTCTTCCATCTTTTTGTGGACAAGCTCATATCAACAGTCAAGCTAGGCCCATTATATTCATCAAGTGTCATCTTGCCTACATCCTTTGAGCCAGCCAACAATGCAAGCTCATGCATGCTAATCCTCTTATCCCCTACAACATGAATTATTCCCTTTTCCTTCTTTTCAAACACATCAAATATTCCCTTAGCGGAATTATCACTAAATAAATAAGTTCCAAACCTGTCTGCAAATGCCTTAGGGTATTTCCACTGCTCCTTTGGTGCAAAATTAGTCCTGATGATGCATGTATTCTCATGCTGCCTTACAATCATCTCTCCGCATAATTTAGTGAATGCATAGTAATTTTTAGGCGATGGCATGTCCTCTTCTGTATAGTATTTTTCTGTTTCTCCTGCAAACACACATGCTGTAGAAATGTAAATAAGATAACAGTTATTATCCAGCTTCTTTAATGCATCCACAATATATTGAGTACCTTCAACATTAGTAAGCCATGCCTTTTTCTTGTCTTCCTCGCATTCCCTTATTCCGACTAAAGCTCCGGCATGTATAATAGCATCAGGCTTATAATCCATTATGACTTTATTGACAGAATCAGCACTGGTTAAATCCATCTCCTCATGTGTTGGAAAATAAGCATCCTTGAAAACTTTTTTGAGTGATTTGCCTAAAGCTCCAGTTCCCCCTATAATTAAGACTTTCATCATGAAGAAGTGTTATATTCTATTATTTAAAGCTTATGAAGCCCAATATCACATTGATTCTTAAGTGAGCCGACTTATAAGAAATATTTATAAACGAAACACGAGTTTTTGGAATAAATGAAAACCATAACTATTATTGGATTGGGCTATGTTGGACTGCCTGTAGCATGCTTATGCGCTATTCACAATTATAAAGTATTTGGGGCAGATATTGATAAAAATAAAGTTGAATTGATTGAAAGAGGAATATGCCCGATAAAAGATGAAAATCTGGAAAATCAATTTAAGAAAGTAAAAAGCAAGATTAAAGCAACTGCAGACATTGAAGAAGCAGTAAGCCAGTCTGATATCATCATTATATGCGTGCCCACTCCCGTAGATAAAAACCATACTCCTGATTTAACTGCATTAAAATCAGCCGTAACTTCTGTATCAAATGCAATGAAAGAAAGCGCATTGATAATTATAGAATCCACAATTTTCCCAAGCACAACAGAGGATATTATTTTACCTATTCTAAAAAAATCCAAAATTAAAAAATTCTATCTTGCTCATTGCCCTGAAAGGATTGACCCAGGAAACAAAAATTTTACAATTGAAAAAATACCAAGAGTTGTTGGAGGATTAAATAAGGAATCTTCAATAAAAGCCTATGAATTCTATAAAGAAATTATCAACGCAGATATAATTGAATTAAGCTCTGTAAAGGCTGCAGAAGCAACAAAGATAATGGAAAATACCTTCAGGGATATTAACATAGCTTTCATTAATGAAATGGCAATGAGCTTTGACAAGGCAGGCATAGATATCCTGGAAGTTATCAAAGGGGCTTCAACAAAGCCGTTTGCATTCATGCCCCACTATCCTGGATCAGGCGTTGGCGGCCATTGCATCCCTGTTGACCCTTATTACCTGGTTGAAAAGGCAAAGCAGATCGGGTTTAACCATGAATTTTTATCCTTGGCAAGAAAAATAAATGAAAGCATGCCTTCATATGCTGTTGAATTGCTGGAAAACGAGTTAAAAAATCTAAGCAAGAATATTAAAAAAGCAAAAATTGGAATCTTGGGAATTTCTTACAAGGCAGATGTTGATGATATAAGGGAAAGCCCTGCCTTGAAAATTATAAATATCCTCAAAACAAAAGATGCAGATGTATTTATCTTTGACCCATATGTAAAAAAAGAAAGCAATGTAAAAGATTTAAATGAACTATTGCAGAAAAGCGATTATATTATCTTAGCGACAGACCACAAAGAATTCAAAGATATAAATCCAGTTAAATTAAAAGACAATAATATAAAAATAATCATAGACGGAAGAAACTGCCTTGACAAAGAAAAGATAAAAGATTTAGGGATTGCTTATCATGGTATCGGCAGAAATTGATTAGTTTTTGTTTCTCAATTCAAGAATCTTCTTTATTCCTTCTCTGACCATAGTTGTAGGCTTCCACCCAAGACTTTCTATTTTAGATATATCCGGAACTCTATACTCTATTTCCCTTTCTTTTAGCCTTGTATCTTTGCCAAACCCTGCCTTGATTATCTCTGAGCTGCTGCCTGTAATTTCCTTTATTAATTTGGCTAGTTCCAGCATTGTAGTTGGCTGGTTATTGCCTATGTTGTACGCTTCTCCTGTTTTGCCTTTTTCAACAACCTTAAGGATCCCTTCAACAGCATCTTCCACATAGGTAAAGCATCTTGTCTGGTTGCCATCCCCAAAAACCTGGATAGGCTTGTTTGCAAGTGCATTGTTAAGGAATATCGGAACAACAAAATTATCAGACTGGCCTTGTCCGTACACATTGAAAAACCTCACTATCTTGATATCAGCATCAAACTCATGGTTGTGGGCCTTTGCATATATCTCAGCAGCAAGCTTTGAAACACCATAAGTTGACACCGGTCCCTTAACACTATCTTCCCTTATTGGAAGCTCTCTCGGCTCTCCATAAACCTCTGAGGAAGATGCATAGACCATATGCTTGACATTAGCCTCTACAGCGGACTTAAATACATTGACAGAACCTTCAAGATTTATTCTCATTGTTTCTAATGGCTTGTTATCAGAATTAATAACTCCAAGAATTGCAGCCAAATGCAATACCAAATCGCATCCTTTTATATCCTCTGCAAGCTCATCCATCACAGACTTGTTGACAAATTCCAGATTCTTATGCTTAATAGCAGGCTCTTTTAAATCAAGCATCTTAACCTTATGCCCATTCTCTAAAAGATGCCTGACTAATGGAATTCCAATAAATCCAGAACCTCCGGTTACAAATACTTTCATAAGAAATCCGGAATGAAATTTTGTTTATAAATTTAACCCTAATTTTTTCATACCTTAACTTAAGATTTAGAAATCCAAATCTGACAAATATTTTTAGCAACATTTATAACTCTAGGTTAATTTTCCAACAGCATGAAAATCGTCCACATAATGGGTTATTTTGTGCCTGAACTTGGCTATCAGGAATACTACTTGGCAAAAGCCCATAAGAAAATGGGGCATGATGTTTATGTTGTGGCTTCTGATATGATTTATCCCTTCTCAAATATTAAAAAAATGTTTAAAGATATCGGGAAAAATATCAAAAACAGAAAAAGAAAGCCTGGTTTTGAGGTTATTGATGGGCTAAAAGTGTATTGGATGCCCCATATAGTAGAATATACTGATTTTATATTATGCAGAAATGTTGGAAAAGTTCTTGAAAAAATCAAGCCGGATATTGTATTTGCACATGAAAGCAGGCAGGGCATGACCTGCCAGGCAGCACCATATAAAGAAAAACTAGGCTTTAAATTAATCGTAGACCAGCATGACAATTACCATGAGATGCCTGGTAAAATTAAGAATTTTTTGAGGGCTACAGACTATTTTGGATTCAGAAAGCACCTCATTGACTACAATTTCAGAAAATCTGACAGGATTGTAGCTGTTACAAAGCGTACAAAAGAGTTTCTGTTAAAAACCCACAAGATAAGTCCAAGAAAAATTGAAGTTATAGAATTGGGTGTTGACACTGACCTATACAATTATAAAAAAAAGGGAGCAATTGACTTAAGGAAAAAATTAGGCATTAAAAACAATGAGATAGTTTTGATATTTTCAGGCATAATATTCAGCAGGAAAAACATTGAGCTTCTAATAAACGCTTTCTATGAGATTTATAATGATTATAATTTGAGGCTTATCATTGTTGGGGATGGTGAAAAAGGTTATATGCAGGAATTAAAGCAGCTTGCAAGGGATTTAAAATTGGGCAATAAAATAATTTTTTCCGGATTTGTAAAGAAAGAAAAATTGCCTGTTTATTATAGTGCGGCAGATATAGGCGTATGGCCTGGAAACAATTCTGTTTCAATTATAGAAGCAATGGCATGCAGGCTCCCGATTATCATGGCACATATGCAGCTGCCCCATCTAGTTTCGCATAACAACGGCTTTAAATTCCTATTAAACGATAAAAAAAACATGAAACAGTGCTTAATAAAGCTTATAAAGAATAAACAGTTAAGGGATAGAATGGGGAATAACTCTCTGAAAGCCGTATCAAAATATTATAGTTATAGTATAGCAGGGAGAAAATTTCTTGAAGCAGCAAAATAGGATTTAAAAAAAATAAAAATCAGATGAAAAAAATGATGAAAATAGCATCCATAATCGGTGCAAGGCCGCAGTTAATAAAATTGGCTCCTCTTTCAAAGGAATTGAGAAAATACCACAAAGAGATAATAATCCATACTGGGCAGCATTATGACAAAAAAATGTCTGGTCTTTTTTTTAAGGAATTAGATATACCTCAGCCCGATTACAATCTCGAAGTTGGATCCGGAAGCCATGGCTATCAAACCGGAGAGATGATAACAAGGATAGAAAAAGTACTGATAAAAGAAAAGCCGGATTTGGCCATAGTATATGGAGATACAAACTCAACACTTTCTGGAGCTTTGGCAGCTGCAAAATTGAATATAAAAACAGCCCACGTAGAGGCAGGCTTGAGAGAATTTGACAAGTCAATCCCTGAAGAGATAAATAAAATTGTTTCAGACCATACTTCCGATATCTTGTTCTGCCCTTCTGGTCTAGGTGTAAAAAATCTTGCAAAAGAAGGAATCACAACTAAGGTTTACAATGTAGGAGATATTACTCTTGATTTGGCAAAAAGAATTTCAACCAATACTAATTTAGAAAAAAGCATATTAAAAAAATACAATCTGAAAAAAAGGGATTTCTGCTATATGACCATGCACCGGGAAAAAAATACCGGGCAGAAAAAAAGGTTAAGCAATATAGTATCGGCTCTGGAAAACATATCTAAAACTATAATTTTTCCAATGCATCCAAGAACTGCAAAGGCCTTGAAGAAGTATAAATTATGGGGCAGAATAAATCAAATAAAATCATTGAAAATAGTGCCTCCGATAGGCTATCAAGAATCCATCATGCTTATTAAAAATGCCGGGAAAACTATTACAGATTCCGGAGGCGTAATAAAAGAGTCATATTTCCTGAAAACCCCTGCAGTGATTATAGATGACACAACAGAATGGACTGAAACTATTGAGGATGGTTGGAATATAATTGCGGGTGCTGATAAGAATAAAATCATCAAGTATGTAAATAAAGCTGTAAAGCCTAAGAGACATCGTGAAGTGTATGGAAACGGTAAAAGCGCACAAAAAATTATAAGAATACTCAATAATTATTTGAGTGAAAATCAGGGTTGATATTTTTATGAAATTCATATTTGTAGGGCAAAATATATTGGGCGGATTGACATTAAAAGAGCTAATCAAAGATAATAAAGTGCCTTCTTTTGTGGTTACAAGAAAAAGCGATAATTACCCTAACCTTGTTGAAGAAACTGCACTTACGCATAAAATACCAGTTTATAAGACATCTGAAATCAATGAGGAAAAAGAGATAATACAAAAATTATCAGACCTAAAGCCAGACATCATCTTTTGCTCAGCTTGGGGAAACATAATCAAGGAGCCTTTATTGAAAATTCCAAAGCTTGGCTGGGTCAATTTTCACCCGTCTTTTCTTCCCACGTACAAGGGCTCGTCCCCTATAACTTGGCAACTGATAAACGGAGAAGAGTTTGGAGGCTGCACAGCTCATTTTATGATGGCAAAGGTCGATGCAGGAAAAATTATAGTCCGGGAAAAAATAAAAATAGATCCAAATGACAATTCCCAAACTTTAAGGGAAAAATGCGGAAAATCATTAGGCAAGTTAGCAGTAAAAACATATGATATCCTATCTAAAGACCCGGATTTTCAGGGATTCATGCCAAAAGGAGAAAAATCAAGCTATCATCCTCCAAGAGAAAAAAACAAATTGATAGGCTGGAATGATAAAGCAGTAAACATTTACAATCTTATTAGGGGATTATCTCCATATCCCTGCGCGATATTAGCTTATAAAAATAAGGAATTAAGAGTTTCTGAAGCCACCATTACAGGCCAAAAGTCAAGTACTGGATTAATTGGCAGTATCAAGAAAGATAGTGATGGAAAACTGCTTGTAGGCACTAAAGATTTTTTCATAAAAATTATATCCTTAAGGATATCTGATGAAATTGTTGATGATTATGCTAACAGGATGGGCGATTAAAAAATGATAGTAAGCTGCCACCAACCAAATTTTATTCCCTGGCTGACTTTTTTTGAAAAGATGCGCAGGTCAGATGTAATGGTACTTCTAGATAAAGTACAGTATGCAAAAAATTCAATGATCAATAAGAACAGTATAATAAATGGCATTTTTCTCACAATTCCCGTGCATTTCTCTTCAGGAATGCTAATAAATGAAGTTACTGTAAATAATCCGGAAAAATGGAAAAAGAAACATATATTTTCCCTGAAAAATTACCCAAAGAAAAACGCAAATTATGAAATAATTAACAGTTTCATTGAAGAAGTGTACAATAAAATAAAAAGTGACAAGTTAGCGGATTATAATATAGCATCCATCCGTTTTATAAAAAAGCATCTGAACATAAAAACCAAAATAGTGTTGCAGTCTGAACTAAAGATCCCAGCAGAATTAAAAGGTACAGACAGACTAGTTGCCATAGTAAAAAAAGTCAAAGGTAACGAGTACTTATCCGGCAAAGGAGCCGTAGAAAAAACTAAAGACGGGCCTGCTTACTTAGAAACTGAAAAATTTAGAGATATTAAGCTATCTGTTTTAGATTATACTCCCAAGCACGACCTTTCAGCCCTGCACCACATAATAATGGGCTATGATTTCTAATCATAGATAATAACAGTTGCTATTGCAGAATTTTTGTGATGGGATAATGAGACTAACACCCTATGTTTAAAATCTGGTTTGTTTATAACAATTGAAGGTTTATCCTTTTTCATAATAACTTCAATCTCATTATAAAATAATTTAACAGGAGATGCTTTGATTGCAGCCTCTTTTGCGCAAAAGCGTACAGCTAAAGATTGGGCATGATTGCCTTTTTTAAAGCAATAATCTAATTCTTTTTTTGTGAAAATCTTTTTTAAAAATGTGCTGTCTTTTGGCTTATTCTGAAAGCGCGATATCTCTTCAATGTCAATTCCAAGACCTATAATGTCTGCCATATTTAATTTCGAAAACAGATATATTTATAAATTATTCTGCAGTTGTTGCAGTTGAAGTGGGGGTTAGGTAAATTGAGCAAACTAATTGAAATAATGTCAGAGAAGCTATCGATTCCAAAAGAAGATATTAATGATGAAACAGCATATAATGTAGCTAAAAATTGGGACTCAATTAACCATTTGGCGATTGTCTCAGCGCTTGAAGATGCTTATGGCATTGAGCTTGATGTTGATGAAATCACTGCAATGGAGAATGTTAAGGTAATTAAGGATATACTGACAAAGCATGGAATAAAAGATTTATGAACAAAATAGGCTAAAGTTTCTTTAATCAAATGAAAGAAGTATTATTTAAATACAAAGACCAGAACATCACTAAAGACTATATTATCTCTGCCCTAAAAGAATTAGGACTTAAGCAGGGAGAAGATTTAATGGTTCATAGCGGACTTGGGGAGATTGGCAAGCTTGCTGATATCAAAGACGGTAATAAGCTCGGAAACATTATCATTGATTTGATGATTGATTTAATCAAACCTGGAACATTGATATTTCCAGTATACAGCTATTCATTTTGCAATAAAGAGGAATTTAACCCAAAAGAAAGCCTTTCAACAGTTGGAGCTTTGACTAATATTTTTTGGAAAAGAAAGGACAGCATCAGAAGCCTTCATCCGATATTTTCTATTGCTGCAATCGGCAAAGACGCTGAGCATTACACAGAAATAAAAAACAATGTATGTTTTGGAAAAGAAACATTTTTTGACAGGCTTGTTGAGTCGCACGTAAAGGTTCTTGGGTTTGGGACTAGGCTTGTCGCTGCATTGACCCTGCTTCACCATACTGAACAGATGAATAACGTTCCCTATAGATACATAAAATCCTTTGAAGGAAGTATTAGAACAGGAAACACTGTTAAAGAGGAAAAATTTGAGTATTTTGTGAGGAATCTTGATATGGATACATATTTTAGGCTGGATAAGATAGAAAAATTCCTCAGTAAGCATGATGCTTTCAACTCAATTCCTTTTGGCGGTTCAAGAATAGATATTGTTGAATCTTCAAAAGTATTTAACCTGCTGTCAAAAGAACTGCAGAAAAATCCATTTTTTTTAGTGAGAAATGAAGATGAAAAACAAAAATAATACAGGACTTGATATGTACAATCTGATAAAAAAATTGTTTCCATTAAATAGAAGCATAACCGGAAACGGAGTAAGGCAAACACTAAAAATTATCCAAGATTACATTCCACTAAAAATCCATGAAGTTCCTTCAGGAACAAAAGTATTTGACTGGACTGTGCCAAGAGAATGGAATATAAAGGATGCTTATGTCTTGGATCCGGATGGAAATAAAATCATTGATTTCAAGAAAAACAATCTTCATATTCTAGGTTACTCTATCCCAATTAATAAAACAGTTCCTTTGTCTGAATTGCAGGATCATTTGTATTCATCTGAAGACCAGCCGGATGTCATTCCTTATGTTACTTCTTATTACAAAGAAAGGTGGGGCTTTTGTATAAAGCATAATGAGAGAGTAAAATTAAAGGATGGAATGTATAAAATTTTTATTGACAGTGAATTAAAAAAAGGCTCATTAACATATGGGGAGCTTATTATTCCTGGCCAATCTAAAAAAGAGGTCTTTCTATCGACTTATGTGTGCCACCCATCTATGGCAAATAATGAATTGTCAGGCCCTGCAGTTACAACATTTATTGCAAAATGGATCTTAAGCGAAAAAAGAAAATATACTTATCGCATTATTTTTATTCCTGAAACAATCGGATCAATCACCTACTTAAGCAGAAATTTAGATTCTATGAAAAAAAATACCATTGCAGGATTCAACATCAATTGTGTCGGAGATGACAGAGCTTATTCTTTTTTGCCCAGCAGGAATGGAGACACATATGTAGACAAGGTTGCATTGCGTGTTTTAAAATCCAAACATCCAGATTTTATAAAATATTCCTACCTTAATAGGGGGAGTGATGAGCGTCAATATAATGCTCCGGGTGTGGATCTTCCTGTAGCTTCAATTATGAGGAGCAAAGCCGGAGAATATCTGGAATACCATACTTCACTGGATGATTTAAGTCTTGTAAGTGCAGAAGGATTAAATGGATCATATGAAGTCCTAAAAGACTGCATGGAATTGATAGAAAACGGCCGATACTACAAAGTAACCTGCCTGTGTGAGCCTCAGCTTGGAAAAAGAGGGCTTTATCCTACAATAAGCAAAAAAGGCTCTGCCAAAAAAGTAAGAAGTATGGTTGATTTCATAGCCTATGCAGATGGCTCAAATGATTTGATTGAAATCAGCAATATAATCAATGTGCCTGTTTCTGACTTATATCCAATAATTGATCAGCTAAAAGAAGCAGGCTTGATTGAAGAAGTAAAATAATTAGATGTATAATAAAAAACAGGATAAAGATCTATGAATGTTGTCGATTATTTATTTGAAAACACAAAGGACTTCGAAAAGAAACTGATTTTAGGCAGGTATGAAAGTATCTCATATCGTAATATTTACAAACAAATTGTTAAAATCTCTAATTATCTTAAAGGCTTGAAATTAAAAAATAGTAATATTGGCCTAATATCAGAAAATTCTGTTTTCTTTATAGTTTCATATTTTGGCATAATGAAATCTGGCAACATTGCAGTTCCACTGTCAACAAAAATTGAAGAAAATGAGCTCTCTAAGATTATAAAGCTTTGCAGCATTGAGCATTTTTTTATTCAGGACAAATTCATAGAATTGCTTAACAATAAAAAATTAGAAATCATCACAGACAAGAATGTAGATAACGTTTTGGAAAAAAATGATATGGCAATAAAAAATAATATCTCAGATAAGCATGAAAAAACACGGGATGACAGCACCGCAGCAATAATCTTCACATCTGGGTCTACCGGAACATCAAAAGGCGTAGTATTGAGCCACAAAAACATTATCTCTAATACTGATTCCATCATACAATATCTAAAGATTGCAAAAAACGATATACAATTGGTTGTTTTGCCTTTTTATTATTGTTTTGGTACTTCGCTTCTCCACACCCATATAAAAATGGGTGCAGGCCTTGTATTGAATAATCAGTTCATCCTAACTCAGACTGTGATAGATGATTTGATAAAGTATAAGTGCACTTCTTTTTCCGGGGTTCCAAGCCATTACCAAATTCTATTAAGAAAATCAAGGTTTAAAGAGACAAATTTTCCTGATCTCTGTTATTTAACTCAGGCAGGAGGTAAACTTGAAAACATGTTTATTAAAGAAATAAGAAATTCACATCCTGAAACCGCATTCTTTATCATGTACGGGCAAACCGAGGCAACTGCCCGTCTTTCTTACCTTCCTTTTGAAAAGCTTGATGAAAAATTAGGATCAATTGGCAAAGGCATTCCAAATGTAAAGCTTGAAGTTCTAAAAGATGGAAAACTGGTAAAGCCAGGTGAAGTTGGAGAGATTGTTGCTTTAGGAGATAATATCATGAAAGGCTACTTCATGGATCCTGAGGAAACTCAAAAAGTTATTAAAAACAAAAAATTATATACTGGGGATTTAGCAGTCGTTGACGAAGAAGGCTATATTTATATACACTCAAGAGAAAAGCATATCATAAAAAGTGCCGGAAATAGAGTAAGCCCAAAAGAGATTGAATCAGTAATTTGCGAAATGTCCCAAGTTGTGAATTGTGCTGTTATTGGAGTTTTTGACGAGCTACTTGGAGAAGTTCCCAAAGCAATAGTTGTTTTAAAAAAGAAGGGCTTATTAACAGAATCAGATATTAAGAATTACTGTAGGAAGAACCTTCAACCATATAAAGTTCCTAAATATATACAATTTATAGATAAAATGCCATTAAATTCGTCAGAAAAAATAGATATAAATCAATTAATTGAGAGATATAAAAATGCAAGTTGAAAATTTGATCCAGGACCTTATAAGCAGGCCGCAGTACAGCATTCCCCAGTCTGAAAAAGAAAAGCTTATTTTGCAAATATTAAAAGCTCAAATTATAGATATGGCTGGAAAAAACAGACATTTAAAATCAATGTATAGCAAATTAATGGTAAACATTCCAAGTATTAAGAAAATTGCCGATATTCCTTTTATTCCAGTCCAGATGTTTAAAAAATTTGATTTGACAACCTGCAATAAGGCTGATGTAGTAAGAACATTAAAATCAAGTTCAACTACTGGTCAGAACCCAAGCAAAATCAGCATAGATAAAATTACTGCATCACGGCAGACTAAAGCTTTAACTTCTATTCTTTCAAGCTATTTAGGCAATAAAAGACGGCCTTTTTTAGTGATAGATTCAAAATCGCAAAATGTGCAGTCTTTTGACCTAACTGCCCGCGGAGCTGCAATAAGAGGCCTCTCAACATTCGCAAAGTCCATAACATATGCCCTTAAAGAAACATCTAACAATAAGATTGAGCTTGACATAAAGGAATTCAAGGATTTTTGTGAGAAGTATAAAGGCCAGGATGTATATGTTTTCGGCTTCACATATATAATCTGGACTAAGCTCGTACAGGAACTAAAAAAACTGGGCAAAAAAACAAATATAGGATTCAAAAGCATAAAAATTTTTCATAGTGGGGGGTGGAAAAAATTAAAAGATAAAAGCGTTTCTGAACAGGATTTTTCAGCTGAAGTTGCAAAAATATTTGGCACAAAGGCAGAGAACATCTTCAATTTTTATGGCATGGCTGAACAGACAGGCGTCATATTTATTGATTGTAAGGAAGGCTTTAAGCATGTACCGAATTTTGCAGATGTTATTATAAGGAATCCCCTTACTTTAGAGGAATCATCATTAAATCAACCCGGACCTATTGAAGTAGTAAGTGTTCTGGGCAATAGCTACCCCTCCCAGGCCTTACTGACAGAAGATATTGGCATAGTAGCTGGCATTGATGATTGCCCCTGCGGCCGCAAAGGAAAATATATAAAGTTCAAATCAAGGGTTGAAAAGGCTGAAATACGAGGTTGCGGAGACACATTCGAAGAGAGTGATGATTAAAATACAAATTAAAATATAGCAATAAAAAATACATATCAATAATAAAAAATATTAAAAATTATGAAAAAATAAATTAAAATTGCAATAAAAAACAATAAGAGTAGAAAAATGATAACATCTTACCTGCACAACGGAATATTTCAGACTAAGAAAGTCAAGGATTTAAACAGCATAATATCCGATATTCATAAGAATAAAGATCTTATTGTTGATGTTCCTATTCTTGCCTTGATTGAGATACTTGACAAGCTTGGAAAATCCTTTATAACAAATAAAAAATTGAGGAAGATAGAAGGCTCAAATTTTCTTGCCCTCTGGCTTAAGCGGAAGAATCTCATTGATATGATAGACATTAACTTAAGCGACATAAAATACCTGGATGAATTTGTTGAAATTAAGGAAAACCAGTATATTAAGGCACAGCCTCGCGGCCTTGTGGCTCACTGGATTGCCGGCAATGTTCCAACACTGGGGATATTTTCTCTGGTCCAGTCAATATTGTGCAAAAACTTAAACATTCTCAGGATTCCGGAAAAATCTGTTGACACTGTAATTCCAATATTAAAAGAACTAAACAGTATTAAAATAGAGCATAATAATAAAAAATACAATGGTTCAGATATTGTTAAGTCACTTTCTGTAATTTATTATCCAAAAGATAACATAAAAGCAAATGAAATACTGTCAAAGAATGCCGATGCAAAATTAATATGGGGGGGTAAAGAATCCGTTAAGCAGATAAAAAATCTGCCAGCAAAGGAGCATTGTGAAGATATCATATTCGGCCCAAAGTATTCATTCGGAGTTTTTGACAAGGAATTTTTAGAGTCAGAAGATATAGCAAAAGAATTATCCCAAGCTGTTATGGACATTATTGTGTTCGACCAAAGCGCATGCTCATCACCCCAAGTACTGTTTTTTGAAAAAAATAATAAGTATAATATAAAGCAAATTGCAGATCTCATTAAAAAAGAGTTTAACACTACAGCAAAGAGATATCCAAAGAATAATCAAGACTATGACACTGCAGCAAGAATAATAAATGCCAGAGGAGAATATCTCTTAGATGAAAATAAAGATATTGTATTAGCAAAGGCCCTGGATTGGACTGTACTCATTAACAGAGATATATGCCTGGAAGGGCCTATTCAGTCAAGGACAATTTTTATCAAAGAAATTAATTCAATTAATGATATCGTACCTTTAATTACAAAAAAAATTCAGACTGTTGGCATTGCAATAAAAGATCTGGAAAAAACAAAAGTTTTTTGTAGTAGAGTAACTTACAGAGGTGTTGCCAGGTGTGTGAAATTCGGATCAATGAATAATTATGAGTCCCCCTGGGATGGAATGCTTGCATTAAGCCGGCTTGTACGGTTTGTAAAAATAAAAAGATAGAGAAAATAGAAGGTGAATATTATGGATTTAAATTTAAAGGAAAAAGTTGTGCTTATAACCGGCGCATCAAGAGGAATAGGGAAGGCCTGCGCAGAAGTATTAGCAAGGGAAGGCTCGACAATAATAATAAACTACAATAAAAACAAAGAAGCTGCAGAAAAATTGAGTCAAGAGCTTGGGAACAAGTCCATTGCAATAAAAGCGGATGTTTCAAACAAGGATGAAGTTAAAGAAATGTTCTTAAAGATAAAAGAGCAGTTTGGAAAGCTAGATGTTTTAGTAAACAATGCAGGCATACTGCATGACTCTCTGCTGATGATGATAAAAGAGTCAGATTATAATCAAATTTTAGATACGAACCTGAAAGGTACATTTCTTTGTATGCAGAATGCATCAAAAATGATGATGAAGCAGAAGTCTGGAAAGATAATAAACATATCATCTATAATCGGGAAAAATGGAAATGCCGGCCAGACACATTACGCTGCAAGCAAAGCAGGGATTATTGGCCTTACAAAGTCAGCTGCTAAAGAGCTAGGGATGTATGGAGTAACAGTAAATTCTGTAGCTCCGGGATTCATAGACACCGATATGACTAAGAGCATGAAAGAAGAGCTAAAACAGCAACTTATAGGCAATATTGCCCTAAAAAGAATTGGAACTCCGGAAGACATTGCCAAAGTTGTCTTATTTTTATCAAGCGACCTCTCAAATTATATCAGTGGTGAAGTCATAGGCGTTGATGGATGTCAGGTTATTTAGAAAGCCGTTATAGCTTATTATTCTCCTTCACAACTCCTTCGATAAGAGTCACAAGAGAAGTTGTTGCAGAAGACCACCAGATAGGATGGGTTAATATGCAGAGCTTATTTTCTTTTTTGATATGCCCACACATGCATCCTTCTCTCCATTTTCTTGCACTGTCTGAAATATATTTCATTTTCCTGATAAAGATATCAGAATAAGCATCATATTCAAGTCCCAAGTCATCAAGATATTCTTCAGCGAAATTAAGCTTGTTAATTTCATTTTTTGTTCCTAATTTTTTGACTTTATGCAGAGAAGCCCCAAAAATTCTTTTTTTGATGATTTTTTCCATATTCGCCTTGATACCAACCATTTCTTTTTTAAAATCCTTCTTCGCTATTATATCTGAATCATAATGTATCCCTATTTCATGGCCTAATTCTGATATCTTTCTGACAATTGCTGAATTTTTGCCTGAAAAAACATCAAAAATTCCTTTAGTCCGAATAAAATAAGTTGATTTGATTTTTAATGAATTTTCAATCTCGGCAATCTTCAAAGCACTTATCAAAGAAAGGTCAACATCATGCCTCATCAGTATAAATTTACTTTTGGGCTTTTTATCAAGAAAATCATGCATTGTATAGAATGAAAATCCTTGTTTTTTTGCAATCTCGATGCAATCCTTATAATGTTTATATGTAAATTCGCATTTCATTTTTCTTTTTCCAATTCTTTTTTTTTCTTTTCATTGGACTTTTCTATCACACTCAAAAAATCAGATGTTATGTCTTTTTTCAGCAGCTTTATGTTAGGCATCAGGCAGTGCCCTCCAATAAATCCTGGAGTTAAAACCGGCCTTACTACATTCGGGTTTAATTCCCTTGAGGCATCGTTATATGTTTCATTAAATCTTGTAATTGTTTGGTCAAAATCAGCATTGAATTTTTTGCATACTCTCTCCAGTTCCTGATGATAAGCAATGCACAGTGCATAATACGTGGTTGAGAACAATTTTCCAATTTCTGTCTCAATTGTCCCATTAAGGGTTTCACATTTGATTCCTATAGACTCGAAGTGTTCTTTTGCCATCTTGCCTGATTCACTATCTATTGGGCCTATGAATTTTAGATGCTTAAGCATGCCTTCTTTCATATGGGGATGTTTTCCCCTAACAGGAGAATGTACAATCCTGCAATTTCGTTTTTCATGTATTTTTTTTGTGGTGCCAATCCTCAATGTAGAATTTATGATTACAAGCTCAGGATTATACTTATCAATATATCCAACTACTATATCGTCAAAATTATCAAAGTAAGGGATGCATAGGTGCATTATGTCAATTTTTTCTTTTATTTCAAGCTCTTCCATATCTTTCTTAAATAAATTGTATTTCCTCGAATCTTCTATAACTTCCACCATAGCAGATCCAATCTCGCCTTTATATCCAATTACCAATACATTTTTCATCATTTTCACCTTATTCTTTGCTTAAAACATAGTTTCCAAGGACCATTATGTCCATGCCTGTTGCACCGTACACTGTCAGAGCATCTTTCGGAGAGCATACAATGGGCTGTCCCATTATATTAAGGCTTGTATTCAAGACAACAGCAATGCCTGATTTATCCTCTAATTTTTTCAATAATTTGTAATAAAGCTCATTATCTTCTTTTGACACTGTCTGGACTCTTGCAGTATTGTCAACATGGGTAATCGCAGGCAGCTTATCTGTCTTAACATCAAATGTAAAGGTCATATAAGGGGAAGGGGCCGCATCCTTAAAATAATTGTCGGCAGTTTCAAGTGTTACAGATGGGGCAAAAGGCCTGAATGTTTCCCTGAATTTAATAAGCTTGTTTATCTTATCTTTCATAGTAGAATCCTGCGGATTTGCTAAGATAGACCTGTTGCCAAGAGCCCTTGCTCCGAATTCCAATCTTCCCTGAAGCCAGCCAACTATATTCCCCTCTAAAATTTTACCGGATATATAATCCAGCAGTTGCTCTTCACCCATATACTGGTATTTAAGCTTAAGAATATCCAAATCTTTTTTTATTTCTTCATTGGAATATTCAGGTCCAAGGAAAGAGGTTTTAAGCTTTCCAAATTTAAAGCCCAGTTTATTAGCTACAAACAATGCAGATCCCAAAGACGCTCCGGAATCTCCTGCAACAGGAGGCACATAAATATTATCCACATATTCTGATTGCAATAAAACAGAATTCATCACGCAATTAAGTGCAGAGCCTCCAGCAATGCAAAGATTCCTGGATTTAACCATGCTACTTAAATCTTTCAATAATTCAAGGCACGCTTTTTCAAATTGTTTTTGTGCCGACTTAGAAATGTTCATTTCTCTTTGGGTTACATGGTCATCACTTTTCCTGTTTTTGCCCAGTATCTTGATTAGCTCCCCTGAATACCTGCATTGCTGCCTGGTTGGGGTGTTTTTATAGACTTTTTCATTAAGTGTATATTTCTTATTTTCAATTTTTAGTATCTTGTCCATTTTTTCGTTTAGCTTTGAATCATCTTTACCATAGGCTGAAAGCCCCATAACTTTATATTCATCAGAATCCATCTTGAATCCCAGAAACTGCGTCATTATAGCGTAGAATACCCCTAAGCTATTCGGGGTTTTGTATTCTTTAAGCCTGGTTATCTTATCTCCTTTTCCTTGGTTCAGGGTTGTGCAAATTCCATCTCCAGAATAATCTATAGTCAATATTTTTGCCTCATCAAAACCTGAAACCAGATACATGCAGGCATGCGCCATATGGTGGTTCACAAGCTTTATCTCCGGGCAATATCCAAAATGGAAATTCATATAGTCCTTGATATCTTGTACTATACCATCATAAGTGTCTGTGTGGAATGCAAGGTAATCCACATCCTTAATCGTAATTCCTGCCTCGGATAAGCAAAATTGAACAGATTGTTTTGGAAACATGCCTCTTGCATGTTTCACCTTAACTAATCTTTCCTCTTCAACTGCAGAAACAATCTCTGAATTTTTTATTAATGCAGCTGAAGCATCCTGGTTCCCTATAGAAAAGCCCCCGCTTATCCCTAACACATAAGTATCTTTTTTCATAATGTTATCACGTTCTTCTCTTTTGCTGACTGCTTGAATTTCTCAGCTATCTTTAGAGCTTCTACTCCATCCTGGCCTGTTACCGTCGGTTCAGTATCTTTTTTAATGCAGTCGATAAAAGCCCCTAATTCTACCATTAATGGCTCCTTTTTATCTATTTTTATTTTTTTAATGTTTCCTTCAGCGACATTCATAAGATTGCTGTTATAATCCAGATTTTTTCTTGTAAATTCATTTTCATAAAAGCATAGCTCTTGTGTCAGATAGTTTGCAGCAAACATCCCCTTTTCTCCTGTTACAGTAATTTCCCTAACTTTTTTTGGAGTAAGCCAGTTTGTATTTATAACTCCAAGTATATCATTCTCAAACCTTAATGTTCCAATAAGCAGGTCCTCATGCGATGAATGAATCTTTCGTGCTGTTTCAGCATAGACTCTTGTAATTTTTGAATCAATGATATACCTCAGAATATCTATCTCATGGATAGCCAAATCTATTATAACGCCCACATCCACCACTCTTTGAGGGAATGGACTTAGCCTTGCGCAATTAACCTTGTATATTTTCCCGAGCTCGTTTCTTGCTATCCTTTTCTTTAGCTCAATTACAACAGGATTAAATCTCTCTATATGCCCTACCATCAGTCTTACATTATTCTTATCTGCCTCATTTATTATTTCTTTGGCCTCTTCTAATGTTACTGCAATTGGCTTTTCCACAAGAACATTGATTTTATTTCTTATAACTTCAACAGCAACATCCTTGTGCAATTTCGTAGGCACACATATAGAAACAGCATCAATCTTTTCTTGTTTAATCATTTCCTTGTAATCGGCATAATGATTTGCATTATAGCTATCAGCAACATCCTTAGCTGTTTTTTTGTTAGCATCGCATACTGCAACTAATTCTGCATCTTTTAGTTCCGAATACACTCTTGCATGGCTTCTGCCCATAGCCCCAGCCCCAATAACGGCAACATTTAATCTGCTCATTTATTCCAACTCTCCAAAAACGTTTATTATCAAATCCAGCTGCTCTTTTGTAACATGCGGATGCACAGGCAAAGAAAGCACTTGCTTGCTAAGCTTCTCTGCAACCGGAAAATCCCCTTCTTTATATTCGAGCTTCCTAAAATGCTCGCATAGATGCAATGGCTTTGGATAATATACAGCACTGCTTATGCCTTTTTCGTTTAGATGTTCCATTAAATCATCCCTTTCCAATTTAAAATTATCCTCAATCTTAATCGTATACTGGTTAAAAACATGCTTAAACCCTTCCTTGACAACAGGAACCTTGATTCCCTTTATTTTCCCAAGCCCTTCGCTCAGATAAGCTGCATTTTCTATCCTTTTTTCTGTTATAAAGCCAATTTTTTTAATCTGCTCAAGAAGCATAGCTGCACTTATATCTGTCATCCTGTAATTATATCCTAAATCAATATACTCATAAGATGACATCTTTGAGCGTCCATGCTGCCTGAATAATTTTATATTCTCTGCATAATCCTTATTGTCTGTTGTCACAATTCCTCCTTCTCCACACGTTATGTTTTTTGTTGCATAAAATGAAAATGCAGCCATATCTCCAAAACTTCCTGCCTTTTTTCCATTATGTTCTGCATTAACAGCCTGGCAGGCATCTTCTATAATTGGAATTTTATTTTTTCCAGTAATTTCATTAATCTCATCGTAATCACAAGGGTGCCCATATAAGTCAACTGCAACCACAGCTTTTGTTTTTCCAGTAATTTTATCCTTAATCTCATCAGGATTTATATTAAAAGTATCTTCCATAATATCAGCAAAGATAGGCTTAGCATTTTGCATTAGAATTGTATTTGCAGTTGCTATGAAAGTAAAAGGAGTAGTTATAACTTCATCTCCTTGCCCCACACCTGCAGCCTTCAAAGATGCATGCAAGGCCGCTGTTCCACTGTTTACAGCTATCGCATATTTTACATTGCATAGTTTTGCAAATTTTTCCTCTAGCTCCCTGACTTTAGGCCCCTGTGCAATTATTCCTGACTTCAATACATCGCTGACCGCTTCTGTCTCTTCATCACCGACAAAAGGCCTGGCTATTGGT
>PVBE010316624.1_pt1 | contig 29332 bp, 26 predicted proteins | sample 1631181 | NCBI WGS metagenome assembly PVBE01 (sample SAMN08397723, study PRJNA350692) | Marine metagenome, whole genome shotgun sequencing project. | isolation source: water | place: Pacific Ocean | collected 2012-04
ATCAGTCAAATTTTGTATGGACTTCTTCATTCATGGTTTGAGTCTATGTCAGGTTTTACGACTACGGGGGCCTCACTTGTGGATCCGGCCACTAGTCCTGTGTGTGGCTCCGGGATTGCCGGAATCAATGAATTCGATGGGGACTGTTTGGGCAGCCAGCGAAAAAGCCTCATTCTTTGGCGTTCAATATCCCAGTGGATAGGTGGAATGGGAGTGATAATGCTGGGCCTCCTAATTTTCTCCAGAGCTCTCGGTGGAGGGATGGCACTCGCCAGAGCTGAACTAACTGGCCCTTCGGTGTCCAATCTAGGAACGACTCTAGAGAGCACTGCTCGGAAACTATGGGCTATTTATGTCGGCCTCACGCTACTGGAGGCCATTCTCCTGTTTCAGTTTACAAAGATGGGCTCTTTTGACTCCATCAACTATGCCCTGACTACTATGCCATCGGGTGGATTTGGAACCACCGATGCGGGCATTATGCACTTTGATGATGCCATTATTGAATCGATAGTAATGGTATTCATGCTACTGACATGCATTAACTTCAGCCTACTGTATTTTGCATTCTCCGGCAGGTCTAATGAGATATGGAAGGACGAGGAACTCCGGACATATCTGCTAATTGTTCTAGTCGCATGGATTGCCATGGCGGTAAACATCTATCGCTCGGAAGATTTGAATTACGGATTCTTGGAATCTATAAGGCACTCGATATTCCAGGCCATTTCGATTACCAGCACCGGTTTTTCTAGTGCAAACTTCTCTGATTGGCCCGTCTTCAGCCAGTTTGTTCTGCTCCTCTTGATGATTATCGGGGCAAGTGCAGGATCCACTGGCGGCGGACTCAAGGTACTTCGAATCAGGATTGCCTTCGAACTAGCAAAGAGGGAAGTGATGAAAATCATTCAACCTCGGAGGGTTGTCGCGATACGATTCAACCGCTCCGTTGTTGATGAGGAGAGGGTCTGGATAATACTGGGTATGGTTAGCTCCTGGATGGTCTTAGTCACTGCCTCAATGCTTACTATTTCATTCCTGGAGCCAAATCTTGACATGGATGACGTATTGTCCGTCTCAATTTCATTACTTGGGAATACTGGGCCCGCACTGGGTGACTTCGGGCCATCGGGGGCTGCTGCTTCGTGGGCCTCCATGAGCGTCCCATCCCTTATCGCCTCCACAATCCTGATGTGGCTAGGCCGTCTTGAATTACTCACGGTCCTGGTCCTCCTCCACCCAAGGACTTGGGAGTCCGACTAGCCGAATCTGTCCAGAGTCGGCTGGATATCTTCCTCTGCTTTATTTTCTTTGGATTTCGTCGATATTACTTCCACCCTTCCACTCGAATCTTCTCCTCCGAACGACTTCAGGACCTCTTTCGCACTCTTGCTAGATTTCGGCATCCCATTAATTGCAAGATGATCTTCTGCCGTCAAACCAATCTTTTTTGCAACGCTGAAATCAGTCTCAGAACCACCTAAGCTAGGATTATGTATCGCTAGCAGAGTTGGCCAAAGGTCCTCCCTTGTAGAGGCTCGACTGGTTCCGAATTTCTCCGAAAGGCTGGAAATCAAACCCCCAGTTCGCCACGATTCACCACCCCTCCTAAGGAAGTCAGGAAAACTTACGAATATCTCATCCTCGCCTACCCCCGACATGACAGAAGCTATGGCTTGGGCCGGCAATGCTGAACCCCAGTACCAGGACCTGAAAGCTCGATTTGAGTATTTTACAGCGAGAAATGAATCAGATTTACACATCGCTCCGGATACTGATTCCAGTTTGGAAGCCGTCATTATCGACTGATTGTTCCAAGCGAACCAAGCTAGCATCTCATCCGGATCCTTGTCTGAGTTTCGGACAATCTCGGAAATACTCTCTCCCGTCCGAGTCGCGTATGCCTTCTTCAGAGAGTTGAATACGTTGATCTGCGAGTCCCTTACGACCGCATCTGATAGATCTCTGACCGCATTCATCTCGATATGGCCATCAACTATGCAAGAAAGGGATTGCAAGTCTCTGACAAGGGCCCTGAGGTCTCCCGGGTTGTCATCAATTAGGGCATTAAGAGACTCGGGGTCAATGCCAATTCCTTCTGAGTCAAGAACTCTGAGAGCTATTCTCCTGAGATCGGACCTATCTACTCTCTCGAAAATTACATTCTCCGAGACCCTCATGACCCGGTCCCTGTTGGACCTCCAATTACCACTCCTGCCCCATAGCCTCATTGGGTCATTACAAGTCATTATTACAGGATTCTTGGTTTCCTTTAGCAGGTTGAGAAGCTCAGCCTTACCTCCGGAGTCGCCCCTCAATGCCGTCTCATCTTCGCTTCCCATCGTCTTCTCGATGCGATCCTCTGATACCTTGGCGAAACCTCCGCTAAGGTGATCAACTTCGTCTAGCAGGATTACAGTCCTGTTCGATAATGCGGAATCTGCGGAGAAATTATCGAGTGAGAAGTTACGAGAACCTCTCGTTGCCGACTCTCTGATTGCTGCCGCATTTCTTTGTTCAGAAGCATTTAATTCAACGACATTCCAACCTCTTTCTTTAGCCAATGCATGTGCTAGTGTGGTCTTTCCTACCCCAGGGGGGCCCGAAAGAAGCAAACCCCTCTTTTTCGGAACATTTCCCGAAGACCAACCGTCTAACCATAGCCTGACTCTCCTAATCTTGTCCCCATTCCCCTCCATTTCTGAAAGAGTCGTGGGGCGATATCGCTCTGTCCAGTCATCTGGCCTGCTGCCTTCTGCCACATTCAGAGATGGCCTCGGCGACACTTGAAGATTAGCCTAGAATAGTGACTCTAGAGAGCCCGAAGAAAGAAGTCCTACCAGGGCGTCTACTTCAACACGCACTTGTCTCTGGTCATCCCTTCTTCTGATTGTTATAGTATCGTCATCGAGAGTTTGGTGATCGACTGTAACAGCCCAAGGGATGCCGATCTCGTCCGACCTAGCATACCTCCTACCAATCGACCTGCTAGTATCAATTTCAGCAATAATTCCGGAAATAGAACCAATTCGTTGCACAATATCCCTTGCCATCGTACCCATTCCGTCCTTATCGAAAAGTGGCAAAACAACTACGTCATAAGGGGCCACACTCGGTTCCAGAGTCATGATTGTATACTCCTCGCCTTCTTTCTCCAATTCGCGATAGTTGTGATCTAGGATGTGCCAGATTATTCTGTCAATACCGAATGCTGGCTCGATTACGTGAGGTGTGAAATATTCGCCGGAAAGTACTGTCTCCTGCAGCTCTCTAGTCACCATGCCTTCTTCTATTTCTACGCTCGAACCATCGGCCAGAAGGAGTGTGAATGGGATTTCTTCAGGCAGATCACTCAGTTCGGATAATGCGGCAGTAACGGCCGAAGCCCTGTCCCTGAACGCAGGTCCAATGACCGATCCCACGGGCTTGAGGATTTCACGACTCTCCTTGAGGGGGGTTTCGAAGTTCCTCCATGCCCGCAATAGGCCAGACTTCGAATACTCCTCGTGGGACTCCAAATCGTGACATGTCCTATTGGCAATCCCGACAACTTCAATCCACCCGTGCTCACCAAAGAGTTCGCAATCCCAACAGTCAGATGCGTAATGGGCCATCTCAGAACTGGCATGCTGCCTAAATCGTACCTTAGAGGGGTCAACTCCAACTTCTTCAAGAAACTGCATAGTCATTGCAAGGAACCATGCCACTGTTGGATGCTTGACAATGCCAGTTGTGAAGGCCTCTTCGATTGACGCCTCCAATTCAGGGGGATGGGGCCCGTCGGGATCTGGGAGCATGAGGAGGCTCCTCGGCCATTTGCCCAAATCGGTGACTGGGGGATTTTCAGGATCAATGAAATACTCCAATTCTGCCATGTTGAACTCTCTGAGCCTAATCATCCCCTGGCGTGGGCTAATTTCGTTTCTGTAGCCCTTGCCCGTTTGCATTGCACCGAATGGAAGCCTCTGTCTGAAATGCCTGTATAGTGCTGGATAGAGCATGAACATCCCCTGCGCAGTCTCGGGCCTCATGAAAGCAGTTCTCGAACCACCCATCGCCCCGATACTGGTTTTGAACATCAGATTCATCGGACTAGCAGCCAACCAATCATGAGAGTCGCAACTTGGGCACTTGACTCCTTCAGATGCAATCAACCGATCTAGCTCTGAAGAATCCAGGGCGTCAGGATTTTCATGCAATCCGTCAAGTAGATGATCACTTCTGAAAATGCCATTACAGGATTTACATTCCGACATCTTGTCATTGAATTCACCAACATGGCCACTAGCTACAAGAACAGACTCAGGGGTTATTGTCGGAGAGTCAATTTCCACTACATTAGGCACTCTGCCCCAGTGACCAATCCAAGAATTCTCTACTCGACGTTTTATTCTGGCCCCCACGGGTCCGTAGTCGACTAGACCAGACACGCCACCATATATCTCGAAAGATGGTAGGACAATGCCTCTCCTCCGCAGCAGAGAGGACAATCTCGACATCCTACCTTTGTCGTCCATATGGTCGATGACAACCAATCGTGGTTTTCAAGCCATCCTTGTGAAAATGAATATTGGAGCGATTGAGTGTCATTGCGAGAATTTCGGACATAATGAGTCATTTTGGATGATTTCCTGAGAAGCATTCATTTATGCAATCGATAGCCTGAAACGCAAGGTGGTTTGAAAAAAATGCCAGAAATAACGTATGTTTCTGATATTTCTGAGACTGAGGACATTCTTAGCAAACTATCAGCACCTGTAAGAAATTGGTTTCAAGACAAGTTCCCGGACTTCACTGAGCCTCAGAAAGTTGCTATTCCCCAGATCCTCTCGGGAGAGCACCTGCTACTGTGCTCACCAACTGGTTCTGGTAAGACTTTGACCGCCTTCCTTTCAATCATAGATGACCTAGTCCGGAAATCACTGGAAGGAAAGCTGACCGATTCCGTACAATGTATCTACATCTCCCCTATTAAGGCGCTAGCAAATGATATTCAGAAGAATCTCATCGGACCCCTCACAGAAATTAAGGAACGATTCCTCCCTGGGAGGGCGCAGGAAATCAAAGTCGGCCTCAGAACCGGGGACACTCCTCAGAAAGAAAGGGAGAGGATGCTGAGGAAACCGCCTCACATACTGATTACCACTCCAGAATCACTAGGCCTGGCTCTAGCATCTAAGAGGTTCCGCCCACTTCTGAACGACTTACAATGGTTGATTGTCGACGAGATGCACTCGCTCGTCCCGACAAAAAGAGGGACACACCTGTCGCTGAGTCTTGCCCTAATGGACTCAGTAGTGGAATCCGATGTTCAGAGAATCGGAATTAGCGCAACAATGGAGCCCTTGAACGAAGTAGCGGAGTTTCTCGTTGCTAGCGATTCCCGAGAAGATGAAGGAAACCAGCAGAGGGTCTCAATAGCGAAGATTTCAGGGTCGAGGAAATTAGACCTGGATATCGTCCTCCCCACCCCTAGATTCACATCAATTCCAGTCAAGGAGGTCCTAGACCACAATATCGATAGAATCAAGGAACTAGTTGAGGCTCACACTACGACCCTTGTTTTCGTCAATACGAGGAACATGACCGAGACTTTCGTACAACGCCTTAAGGTCGCCGGAGTGGAGGGGGTAGAGGGTCACCACGGATCGATGGACAAATCCATTCGACTAGATGTGGAGCAGAGGCTAAAAGATGGCAAACTGAGATGTGTTGTTTCATCCTCGAGCCTAGAAATGGGAATAGACATTGGCTCAGTTGACTTGGTAGTTCAGGTTGGCTCTCCCGGTTCCATTGCCACTGCCCTACAAAGGATTGGTAGGGCTGGCCACCAGGTAGGGGGGCTACCAAGAGCACGTTTCCTGCCCACTTCTTCACATGATTTGCTGGAGATGGTCGCACTACAGAATGGCATACTGTCGGGGAACATGGATTTGCTAAAGTTCCCGCAGAATTGCCTGGACGTACTAGCTCAGTTCCTCATCGGTTTGACAATAATCAGGGAGTGGGACATCGACGAGGCTTACGAACTGGTCCAGGCATCATGGCCTTATCGAAATCTTCCATACGATGACTACATCGAAGTTCTAGACCTATTGGAAGAGGAGAGAAGGATCTGGGTCGATTGGGAGGAGAATCGCTTCGGTAAGAGGGGATACGCCCAAATGATATACTACACAAACATAGGCACCATTTCTCCAGACAATAACTACCTGGTTTTCACTTCAGATGGGACTCTTGTTGGCCAGTTATCATCCTCCTTCGTTTCCAGTATGAGGAATGGCGACGTTTTCCTCCTTGGCGGCTCAACATACAGGGTTGCTAGCGTAATTGGGACAAGAGTGAACGTAACCCCAGCAACCGGATTCCGCCCCACAATTCCCTCCTGGACCGGGGAAGCAATGAGTAGAACTAGCGAACTAAGCAACGAGGTCCTTGGATTATTGAGTATCCTATCCGTCCAGTATCGGACCGGAAATTCGATTACACCTTTCCTTGTTGATGTGCTGGGGCTAAATAAACCGGTAGCCAATGCACTATCCCAGTTTCTCGACGAGCATTCTGCCACAACCTTCCAGGTCCCTTCTCTGGATAGAATCCTCGTAGAACAGGTTGAAGCGCCCTTGCCGACATATGTTGTTACCACTTGCAGGGGCCGTGCATTCAACCTTGCACTGGGGTACCTATTCGCTGGGATGGCAACCAGAGACGATATAATCGTGCACGAACTATCCTTCGACGAGAATGGCTTCATGGCAAAATTGAGCCACGAAGTCGAGGTCTCCCTGATTCCTGAGGTCTTCCGTGGCAAACGGAGCGAGGAAATTCTGAACAAGTACCTAATCGATTCGCAACTATTCGCAAAACGGTTCCGGGAGGTCTCATCCAGGAGCATGCTCAATCCCCGTAGGATAGGGGCCGAAGAAGTAAGCCCCAAACAATTCCAAGTCAAGGCAGAGCAGATTATGAACAAACATAGGAAGATGGACGATTCAGTAATTGTAAGGGAGGCGATGAATGAGATTCTCACCACAGACTTGGGTATGGATCAACTCAGGGAGTTCATTGAGAGGATGGATGGCGAGGACGTCAGAATTGTCCATCGCAGGGTCAAGATACCATCCCCATTAGGATTGACCCTATTCATGTCCTCCTTCGAGGACCTACTTTCACTTAGGACCCGTGCATATCTGATCAAGGACGTAGATCCGGAGATCCTCAGGCGCCTCCTCGGGGCGAGATCTCTAGCAACTGAGCTTGACAAGGAGAAACTAGACGACTACTACCAGTCCAAGGTATCTATACCTACAAACGCCAATGAACTACTCAGGCTTATGGACATGGGCGGAGGCCTAGAGAGGCAACTAACGCATCCACTGTACAGCGACAAGTTGAATGAAATCGAATTTGAAACCATGCGAACTTGGGTTCATGATCTCGCCGAGAGGGGGCTAATCACCAAGGTCAGGGGGACTGGACTAGACAAGATCGATGGAAAGTGGTTCTCGATGAGGATGGCCGAGGTCCACGGTACTCTTGGTTGCCTTGCAGTAGCAGGGGCAGCCGACATGGACGATCTAAGAGAATTGTACACTGGCGGCCTGAAATATGAGTTCGGAGAAGGTTTTGTTGGCGGGGATCCATCCAGTTGGAAGAAGAAATCACTCTCAGACCCAATGGACTGTCTGAGGCTAAAACTCCTAGATATGCTCGGTTCAGAGGGGCCACAGACCATTGATTCACTCAGCTCCCGTCTACCATTCCCGACCGCCCAAGTGGAATCCGTGCTTCAGGAGCTTGAGATGCGAAACCTAGTCTCGATCGGTTTCTTCACTCAAACAGAAGAGGGGGAGTTCATCCTCAGAATCGACGAGTACAGGATAACAGGGGGTGAATTCAATGTCATCGACTATCGGACTCTCCAGACATTAATTTTGAACAAGTCATTTTCACAGTTCGAGGAACCGGCCGATGCAATACGGAATCTGACCTTTGTACAGAGGAGGGAGGAGTTGCTGCACAGGGTTGAGAACTACAGATTCCGCGATTGGAAGGATATTAAACACGATTCTGATGTTTTCAATGGGCGTTTGCTCCATAATAGGGTCGGATACACCCTCAGTGAAAAACTCCCAATGCTGATGGGGCTTCGTTCAGAACCGTGGTTCGGCCCCCTTGAAGAGGAATTGATAGAGAAGATTCCAGAAGGGGGGATTTCAAGGAACGACCTATTCTCAGAATACCCCAAGGGCAAGGAGAATGCACATATCCAGAGGAGTCTGAAGTCAGCTCTCTCGAACATGGAGAGGCAACTTGTGGTTGCGAAGCAATTCGTCGATGTCCCCAACAGGAAGAGATCGATTGCCATCTTCAAGAGGCTGCATGGTAGAATCAAACCATTGCCTTTCGACAAAGCCCTAACTCAATTAATTGCTCGAATCGGCCCCGTTCGCCTACATACTCTGAGGCTTTTCGTCTCCAGGCCCGTCGAGGAGCTGGCCGACACGCTCCGTGACCTTGAGAGGAGAGGGTCAATTGCCAGGGTTGTTGCACTACAACCAGACCCTACGGACTACTACTCCTCCCACGAAGACGCAGAAAGCCTACTTTCCCCTATGCCAGAGGATAGGAAGATGCGAATCCTGGCCCAATCTGACCCATTCAGCAGCCGCTTCATCCAGGAGGTAAGGCTCCTCCTGAAGCAAGGGTGGTACTACCCAGTCTTCAAGGGGGTTGATCCAATTGGCAGGGTCCTTATGTTCGTGGTGAACGATTACCTGGAAATTAAGGATATCAACATCCCACATTCATATCTGGATGACTTCAAGAAGACTTTCGCCGAATTGCTGGAGAACTATAGGGACCGTCTCGTGGACGTATCAGTACTCCATGCCTTTAACGGAGTACCAGTCCACGACTGCGACGAAAACATCCAGCAAATTCTAGCAGAATTGGGATTCTCATCGATGGGCGATGGGGAGAGGTACATCAGAGGGGGGGTGGTGGAACCGCGTTCAAGAAAGGAAATCAACAGGATGCTCTTCTACCATCACTCGATGCATCAGAATAGCAGATGGGAAAACGAGACCATAGCCCTCGATAACTCCACAGAACTTCGTGACGACTTCTCCCTCAGAGGGAGATGTGAGATGTTCAGAGTAAACCTAGACTCCATGGTTGCAGCGCACCAGTTGCACCAAGGCTCAAATCTTCGAGGTCACCTTGTTTGGGCGCGTTATGCACACTTCCAGAGACTTCTATCCATTAGGAACGTGCCTACAGATCCAGAAGATGAGGAGACTCTCCAGTTTTTCAGAGATACAAACGATCCCGATTTATTCATGGAGAGGAATGCAATGTCAAGGTCAGAATTCCGCAAGATAGTGTCCCCATTGGTTAGAAGCGGTCATCTCATTCAAGATTACCGAGGGGGATTCAGGACCGTAGAGCCTCTGAAGAATGTGGATTTGTGGGAGTCCAAAAGGAGATATCTTCGCTCACTGGTGGAGGATTATCCAGTAATTTCCCTTAAGCAGGTCGAGAGGCTGGCAGGATCGTCCTTCACTCCTGAAGAGATTAGCGATGTGATGCATGATTTTGAGGATGATGGGACATTGATCAAGGGATTCCTAGTAGATGACCTCCAGGACATATGCTGGGGCAGGCTCGATATGCTGGAGGAGAAGGAGAAAATCAGCAGAACTCGTGACTTGGTCATACCCCCGTCAGACCCGCTGATACACTATTTCGGCGGCCTACTACGGGAAAGATTCGGTTTCGGCTCTGCATACCTAGTTTTCCACAAGGAAGATCCAATCGCCGCATTCAAGGCAAATACGCGAAACAATAAGATTGAGCTAACAGACTTCGTCGGAGATTCCGAGCTAGAGAAGGAAGCAATCAGGGTGATGAAGGAATTTGCTTGGGAGCACGATATGCCCCTGTCAGGGAAACTTTTCGATAGAATCAGGTCAAGAATTGTCTGATTTTCACAATCGGGCTCATTACCTTCACTACGTGTTTATGCAGTTCTGGCAGCAGGTCGAATAGGGCTAGTGCCATCAGAAACATCGCGAATAGGCTTGCGACCTTGGCGGCATAGCTATGCGCGAAGTCAAAGATTCCGATTCCCGATAGACTCCATGTTGGGTAGGTGTCCGTAAGCCAGACGATACCGGCGTTCCTGAAAACATTCAGAACATGTATGGTTGGGATGGCGATAACCAATGCCCTAGCCCGCCGCTTCCAATGAACCGATTTCAAAGCGACAATTGCTCCGATGAAAACTGCCATTGACTGGAGGGCAGAGCAAGCCAGGATGAAAGCAACTACCGATTCTCCTTGATCGTTCACCATTGGTGCGTAGAAGCCACCCTCTCCCAGAGGTTCGCTAAGAACAAACCGATTACCGCCCCATTCCGAAACGGGAATCGCCACTTCTCCGTGTCTCTCAATCATCATTGCACCTATTTCATAACCCCCAAAACCGGCAAACTCAAGCATAAAATTGGCACTATCTGCAGTGAATTGCACGAATGCCATATTGAGATGCGGAATCCCAAAAACAACGTAATATGGGATCATGGACCAAACTACGAAACCCCTTAGCCAGACAATAGTATCATTCTCGTCACCTTCGGAATTCCACTCCCAAAACGAAACCGCAAGTCCAGCAGGGAGGGCACCAGCAGTCATTAAAATCAGGACCGGATCTGAAATTTCTACGAAATGCCCGGAGTATAGGTAGAAGAAGAGGCCGATAAAAGGCCATGAGACTATTGCGAGGCCTTTCGAATACCCCGCCGAGTGGCGATGAAATGAAATCGACAATAGCGCTAAACCAAGTGAGCCGATCAACAGCTGCATCGTAACATCAGAGATTCCCAAACTAGTTGCGAACGACTCCACAATCGCGGATACCGGGTCGTCCATGACCATCTTGCTTTCATCAACCCGTAAATAGGATGCCCCCTCCCGAACAGTCAGACACATGAGTTTCGACTTCTCCGAATTCGCCGAGAAATACACTTCATCGCTAGTGGAAACAATAGGAAAACTGCCCATCTCACAAATTGAAGATTTTTGGAATCTCGTTGAGGAAGCTCGAGATTCTGGAGCAACTATTCACTTCATAGGAAACGGCGGAAGTGCTGGAACTCCTTCACATAGTGCCGGCGACTGGTCAAAAGAACTGTCCCTCAGAACAATTTCTCATTCAGATAACATTTCATCTCTGACTGCATGGGCAAACGACACGGAATACGAAAACGTGTTTGTCGGCCAACTATCCACATTCATCAAACCAGGAGATTTGGTAGTCGGTTTCAGTGGATCAGGAAATTCAAAAAACATCATCAACGGAATCGAATTCTCGAAACAGAATGGCTGTAAAACCGTTGCAATAACCGGAAACTACAGGGGGTTAGGTGGCGGTAGATTGGCCGGAATTGCAGATCTCTGCATTCTGGTGCCTTCTGAGTCAATGGAGAGGATAGAGGATTCTCAATTGATAATCAATCACATCATAAAAGAGGCAGTGAAGTCGAACAACGAGTTGTGAAAAGATGTTGCCACCGCATCGGCACAAGTCTCCCCTTGAAGCGCCACTGAGACTCAACGATTTACCAGGGAATGCAGATTGGGGAGGCAGAATTGCATTCTTGGACAGAGACGGGGTGTTAAATCTCTGGAAGGAGCATTATGTCAATTCTCCCGATGAGGTGGAAATATTCACCGGTTCGGGTAAGGCAATTGCCAGCTTAAGGAGAATGGGATTCAGGATTTGCGTAGTTACCAATCAGTCTCCAATAGGGCGTGGCCTATGGGGTCATGATGTATTGGAACGCATAAATGAAAAATTAACTCAACTACTCCTAGAAGAAGACCAAGAGGCAGCGATAGATCTCATTCTGTATAGTCCATATGCCCCCTCCGAAGGCTCTTGGTCTAGAAAACCAAACCCGGGGATGCTAGAAGCAGGTAGGCAAATTATTGACAATGCTCACAGATGCCCGGGCGAGCCAAATAATCTCTCATTTGGCGATGACTGGACAAATCGGCCAAGTGAATCCGAATCAATTCTAATCGGCGACCGTGAATCCGACATTATCGCGGCAGAGAGATTTGGAGTCAGAGGCATATTGTGTGAGTCTGAATCTGGTATTTCAGGCGTGATTGACAAGGTAATTACTTCCAAAGAGCGGTGATTCATTGAGGTTATGCCGAATCGGCCTAGATGACACAGATCACATTGATTCCGGTTGCACAACCTCTAGTTTCAACGACCTCCTATCCGAAATTTGCCAGTCAATGGATTGCAAAGTCATAGAACGAAGACTCGTACGCCTTTGGCCATTCGCTGTAAGGAGGACTCGTGGTAACGGTGCCCTAGGTGCGATAATGGAGATCAATGATGATGGTGCAGAGGAACTTGAGAGAGTTTGCCATGAGTGGTTCTCTAGATTGCTGGAACAGATCGGGCAGCACCCCTCGTCCGATTTCCCAGCATCTCCGTGCCTAGTAATTTCGTTTGAAAAACCCCCTGATTATTGGTATTGGGACGCAGTTAGGAACCACGTAGACTCCGATAAATTGCTAGAGGACGCCATCCAAAGGGATACGATCGTGTTTCTTTCAGAGCATTCATTCGGATTAGTTGGTGCATGTGCTGCAATTTCATGGGACAACCAGGAAAACTCCTCATGGGAACTAATCTCTTGGAGGGAAGATTCTCGAATCGGTTCGAAGAGATCCGTATCAATGGAATCGGTGATAGAACTGGAAATAAATCACTCAGAGACATTCTTGAATAGAGATCCAACTAAGGGGAAGGGGATGATTGCCCCTAGGACTCCCTGCCCAGTCCTTTATGGCATCAGGGGCTCTTCATATTCCGCTGTTGAAGCGGCCCATCTGTGGCTCCAATCCCGAATTGATGTGGAAAAATGTCACTCTTTCGCAATCCATAGGACAAATCAACTCAGTGATGACCACATCGACTCTTCCTCATCTGGTACCGTAACTTCGCTGCCAAAAGAGGCCAGAGGGGGTCATGCCCACATTTCCGTGTTCTCATCAGGAGAGGCTGTGAATCTAGTTGCTTTCTCGGAGGGGGGGCCGGTAAACAGGCTCCTAAGGACGCTTATTCCGGGGGATAGAATATCTTGGTCAGGATTATCTTCCCCAGATGGTTCAATCCATCTTGAGAAAATAAAATTGGACTTCGCGACTGCTAGAATTGTTAGTAGGCCGGTTTGCTGCTCTCGGACTATGCGAAGCTCCGGAAGAGGACAGGGACTCAGATGCTCTTATTGCGGAAGGACTGAGAGGAAAACATGGCTATGCATCGATTACGAGGAGAAACAGGATAATTCTGTAGGCGAATGGGTGGAACCCACCCCATCGAATCGAAGACACCTTTCTAGGCCACTTTCCCACGGTCAGCCAGGGACAAACTGAAACGACCCCCCCGAATCCGATGACATGGTCGGGCTTAGTGAGATTTTAGCGACATTAGTTATGATTGCAATTTCTGGCTATTTGGTATGGACTCTTTTGGGAATCAGACAACGTAGGATGAAATTTGCCGCTGAAGGCGGGGACGACTATAGCGGAGAGGCAAAGGAGCCAGAGGCTCTAACAAATCCCGATGAAGAAGCCTTGGAAGATATGGATAATTTGTTGGAACAGGCCGGATTCACTATGCCGGAAGAAGAATAGTCAGTAAGGATAATCTCTGTGAATGCCTTGCGAGTAGTGTGTCTGGGTCAGATAGTGACAAAGAGCGTATTCCGCGTCGACCAGCTCCTGATTTTCACGATTCCGAAGCCTCAATGATTGGAGCGGTGATTGAGGATGGATTCCTCCGTGTCGCCCTAGATGATGCCAACCAGTATGGTCCTCATGCGATGATCATGCTCCTGATTGCCGTCTCATCTGTGACGGCTTTTTTTCTGTTGATCCCATCGCTATTCTGATGTTTTCCGCCTTGCAATAGATATTGCCCTCTCAACGATAAGAACCGATGAACCAAGATGTGACTCCGGTTCGAAGAATCCAGAAATCTCATGCTCATCAAAGAGATTCATAATCGACTCAGAATCCCTGCACACATCCTCAAGATTGGAGCCAGACTCGACTGCAACCATTGATGCGGATCTTAGCTCCTCGTGAGCCAAGTCCCTTGGCATGCCCCTATCGACTAACTCGAGCATGATCTTCTCGGCCATAATCAAACCATTTTGTGATTCTATATTCTCCTTCATCCTGGCCCTGTCAACTACCAAGTTTGATAGAACCCTGTTACATTTTGCCATCACATCATCCAATAGGATCATCGAATGGGAGAGCGTGAACCTCTCGCTGGATGAATTTGCCAAGTCTCTCTCGTGCCACAATAATGCGTTTTCGTACGAGGGAATAATCATCGATCTCACTATTCTAGCCAGTCCACATGCATTCTCTGCAGTAATCGGATTCTTCTTGTGTGCCATAGTGGATGAGCCAACTTGCTTCTTTGAATCGAAAGCCTCTGCAACCTCTCCTATCTCCGTCCTCTGGAGATTACGAACTTCTTGCAGAATCTTCTCCATGGTAGTTGCAACATTGGCCATCCACCCCACCCATTCTATGTACCGGTCTCTTCCAACGACTTGGGTCGTTGCAACTGGAACTTCGAGACCCAGCTCCCCTAGTACTAGATCTTGCAATTCCAGTGCTCTTTCCCCCTGTGCAGCACCAGTACCAACGGCGCCGAGGAATTTTCCTGTTATGCATCGGGGACGAATCTCCCTCAATCGATCCAGATGACGCACCATCTCATCAATCCAAACTGCTACCTTCAGTCCGAACGTAATTGGGACAGCTGCCTGCCCGTGAGTCCTCCCTAGCATCACCGTGCCCTTCTCCCTCTCTGCCATTTGACACAGAGTCTCAATCAGCAAGCGGACGGATTCTTCCTGCAATGAAATGCTGTCTTTGATCTGCAGCGCAACCGCCGAGTCAACGATGTCATTGCTTGTTGCTCCCAAGTGCACGCACCACCCTGCCTCCCCGGCTGCCTCTGCCATTGCCTTTGTCAGAGCCATGATGTCGTGCTTCGTCTCTGCTTCGAGCTCATCAACCCTGTCAGCCGTAACTATTCCGGGGTCTGAAATCTCAGCAATCGCATCGTAGTCTTCTGGTGAAACCCTGCCCATCTTGCTATGGGCCCATATCAAAGCCCTCTCAACTTCTAATGAACGGGAATGCCTCCCCTCTCGCGACCAGATTTCCTTGGAAACGTCCCTTCCATACCTGTAATCCAAAGGGGAAACTGGCATAACTACGGGACTTCCGACCGGGGTCCCCTGTTTGAGTCTAGCGATTTCAATCAAGTCTGCAAGATTTGAGCTCAAAGACCCCTCTCGAGCCGTACCAAACTGCTTCTCCTTCGAGCAGTATCTTCCTTCTCATATGGGGCGCACCTGTAACGATGGTCTCGAACTCCCCTCCCTCGCCATCGAGGTTGAATCTGTATTTCTTAGAAGCTTCAACTAGTACTTCCAAAGATTCTTTGTCTAATCTCTTTCCAATCCATTCTTCATCCATCCCCTCAGTTGAAACTGAGGTGAAGATTACTTCGAATCCATGCTCCACTAGTGATTCCATGTGATCGGTTTGCCCTTTGTGCCAAAGAGGGCAGAAAGATCTAATCCCAATCTTTTCGCACATCCGCTCTATCCTAGTTTTCTGGTAGTCCGATCTAAGAGCCCCAACGACTAGGCCATCAATTTCCAGTGGCCCTCTGTGAAACTCTAGATTATCCGGGACTCGGATACCGGTTGGCCAAATTTCTTCTTCTCCGACAGAAGAATTTTCCCTCCCACATAATGCCTCCTCTAGGTCATCAATTTCTTTCTCCTCCTCGCCGTTCGATAATACTGGCTTCCATGAAACTCCAATAGAAGAAGCCTGAAAGCCCGCAATCCATGAATTCTGCAACTGGAACATCATCGAATCTTCGCCCCTAACTAGTACTGTGACTAGGGAGACTACTTCCCATCCCTGGAGACTTGCCCACCAAGCAGCATACGTCGAGTCCTTCCCTCCAGAAGCCAATATAGCAACCCTCATACTCTCGCCGAACAATATTGCACAGAATGGGTACTCGATTGAGTCTTCCCCCGACCAAGATTGATAAGAGTCCGTTATGGCATGGGGTCGATAGCGATGCAGCCAAGCGGACGAGGATACGACCACGGGGTCTCCACTTTTTCCCCCGACGGACGTCTCTATCAGGTTGAATATGCCCGTGAATCAGTAAAGAGGGGTACGACTACGGTGGGTTTGGTCTACAAGGGCGGAGTAGTCTTAATCGTCGATAAGAGGGTTCAGAGCAAGCTGGTAATCACGGACTCAATTGAGAAGATGTACCAGATAGACAACCACGTGGGGATTACGACATCAGGACTAGTCGCAGATGCACGCCAGTTAGTTGACAGAGCAAGAGTGCAGTGCCAAGTGAATCGAATGACATACGGGGACAACATACCAGTCTCTACTTTGGTCAAGAAGATGTGCGACTACAAACAGTCCTTCACCCAGTATGGTGGTGCCAGGCCATTTGGAACCGCCCTTCTAATTGCTGGTTTCGATGACGAGGGAGCTCATTTGTTCGAAACAGATCCATCTGGGGCTTACCAGTCTTACAATGCCGGAGCAATCGGCCGCGGTAAGGCCACAGCTATCGATTACTTCGAAGCAAAGTGGAAGGGGGGGCTCACGCAAAATGCTGCAATCAAGATGGGTCTAGAAGCACTCAGAGAGTCACTTGAAGAGGATCTGAACCCAGAAACCGTCGAGATTGGGTGCGTTGATAGTAACGGTTACGAAAAACTGAGCAGGGAAGCAACTCTGAAGCACCTTGGAAAGCTGAACTAAACCCCATTATGATAAGTCAAATGCCCCTTCGGCAATCATGGTAAGTCTGGATGACGCGGTTCTAGCCCGATTGGAAAAGGGTGGTAGTAGGTACGAAATACTCGTAGATCCAGATTTGGTGGATAAATGGAAAGAAGACAAAGACTCCATCGATATCGCGGAACTTCTTGCAATAGAAGAGGTATGGTCGGATGCCCGAGCCGGAGAGAGGCCAACAGGGGAGGCCCTTCAGAAGACATTTGGAACAAATGAGATCATCGCCTGCGCCCGAACAATTCTTGACAAGGGGGCGATTCAACTAACCACCGCCCAAAGAAAGCAGATGGTCGAAGAGAAAAAACTCCAGATAATCAATGAAATCGCTAGTACTGCTACAGATCCCAAGACAAAGTTGCCTCATCCGAGGACTAGAATAGAAAATGCTCTGGAGGAAATCCGGTTTCCGGTAGACCCTTTCAAGTCTGTAGAGAGTCAGGTCGCTGATGCAGTTTCTGCCCTTCGTCCAGTAATCCCCCTCCAATTCATCACGATTCGTCTTGCATTCTTGGTTCAAGGGAAGGACTATGGAGGAGTAAGTCAAATGCTAAGAGACTCGATTCAGAAGGAAGAATGGACTAGTGATGGCAATTGGGCCTGCATCGTTACAGTACCAGGTGGGATGAAAAACGACATTATTGACAAAGTCGCCTCCCGGTCGTCCGATGTCGAAGTTAAGGAATTGGACTGACCGACTAACATCCCCAGCATCAACGGTTATGAACAGCGGGCCGGTCGCGCGGCCCGATAACATGACAAAAAAGAATGGCGCGGCGGGGCCGCGAGGAGATATTCGAGGGCAAAACCTCGTCGTGCCTGGGGAAGACCTAGGCGATTCAGAAGACTTTGAGGCAGGGCATGGCGTTATGGCCATCTCAGGGCGCCTCAAGGCAGTAAAGCAAGGAAGACTAAGGGAAAAGGGAAACTCAATTTCGGTTGACCCAATTCACACGAGATACATACCTCGCCCAGGAGATCTGGTGATTGGATACATCGAGGGTTGTACTAACAATCTCTGGTTCATAGAACTTGGAGCCCCTTTTAACGCAATTCTGCCAATGAGTCTTGGCCCGGGCAAGGTCGACTTCGGAGGAACTAGGTCTGTAATGGACATCGGAGATGCCGTTCTTTGCAGGATACAAGAAGTAGAGGAAACACACTCAAGCGTAGTCACAATGAAAGGAATGGGCCTGCGAAAAATCAGGTCAGGGGTGATCGAAGAGATTGACCCTCACCTTCTAGGCAGATTAATCGGAAAGGGCGGCGAGTCGTTAAGAAGGCTGAAAGCCGAATCAGAGTGCCGGATAGTCGTGGCAGACAACGGCCGAATGTGGATTGATGGCGAACTTGAGGGAATTCTCGACGTCCGTAGTAAACTTTCAGAAATTTCCGATAGGAAAAATGGGGGTGAGAACTGATGGGTGGTTATGGGGACGTCCAGATGATCGATGAGAACGGACTTAGGATGGACGGTCGCTCACCCGGCGACATCAGAGACATCACAATCGAGACCGGTGTTATTCCTGTGGCCGACGGTTCCTGCAGGATGACTTGGGGGACAAACGAGGCTATCGTAGCTGTATATGGGCCCATGGAGGCCCATCCAAGAAAAATTCAGAGGCAGGACAGGGCCGTACTTGACGTGGCATACAACATGGCACCATTCTCAACTACCGACAGGATGAGGCCTGGATTCAATCGCCGAAGCAGGGAGATTAGCAAGGTTACCAAGGACGCCCTTGAAAGCGTAGTTCTTCTAGAATTATATCCGCGTTCAAAGATACGAGTAACTATTGAGATAGTTTCCGCGGAGGCAGGAACACGTTGTGTCGGCCTAACTGCAGCATCTGTAGCACTAGCCGATGCAGGAATCCCAATGACTGACTTGGTCGTTAGCGTTGCCAGTGGGAAGATCAATGATATCGTAGTTTGTGACTTGAACAAAGAAGAGGACAACTATGGGGAAGCGGACCTGCCAATGGGGATACTCCCGAATTCTGGAGAACTAGTCTTCTTGCAAATGGATGGGGACCTCTCTCAAGAGGAGTTTAAGCAAGCATGGGATTACAACATGGATGCCGCTCAAGTTGTACATGAGATGATGGTAGAGGCCCTCAAAGGGGGTGGCTCTCAATGACTATCCCAATAGTCCCGAAACTGCTCCGCGCTCATCTTTCCGAACTTGCTGGAAAGAATGCTAGGATAGATGGAAGGTCCCAGTGGGAGGGCAGAAATCTAGAGATCGAGCATTCTGTATTGCCTAGAGCAGAGGGGTCGGCAAGAGTACGAATGGGAGACACCATCGTTCTCGCCGGAGTTAAGTTCCAGATCATGCAGCCTTATCCAGACCGCCCAAATCAAGGTGGCCTAATGAGCTCAGCCGATGTTCGCCCCATTGCTGGATGAAACAGGGAAACGCGACCACCGAGCCCAGAGGCAATTGAGCTCGGCAGAGTGGTAGACAGAGGAATTAGGGAATCCGGATGTATTGATGTCGATTCTCTGTGCATAATCCCTGGCGAGAAGGCATGGCAAGTAATCCTAGATCTATTTGCGGTTTCTGACGATGGAAATCTTTTCGATGCCTTCGCCCTTGCCGGGATAGCCGCTCTCAGGAACGCGATTGTTCCTGCCGAGCGTTTTGAGGTCGGTGAAGACTACCCACTATCAGTCTCAAAGACTCCTATAATGTGCTCATATCACAAGGTCGGAGGACGTTTTGTCTACGATGCATGTTCAAGGGAGGAACTAGGAGGAGATGAGAGAATCCACATCACTCTTGGAGACGATGACAACGTCCACTCGCTCCAGAAGGGTCTAAAGGGAATTTTCTCGCCCGAGGAATTCGCAGAAATCATGACTAATGCCCAAGAGAGGACCAAGGAACTCAGAAAAATAGTAGACTCGATGTAGGTGTAATGATGGCAAAGAGAACACAGAAGGCCGGTGCAACAGCTAGATTTGGTGCTAGGTACGGCGTAAGCGTAAGACGTAGGGCCGGCTCTGCACTTGCCAAGAAATCCAGGAAATACACATGCCCCAGTTGCCACTATCCCAAGGTTAGGAGAAAGGCAGCTGGAATCTGGGAATGTAGGAAGTGCGACCACACATTCTCAGGGGGCGTCTGGGAGCCATATACCCGGGCCAGCGACGCCAACAAGAGAATAGTCAGGAGATCAATGGAAGGGGCAACTGCGACAGATATGACGGTAATCGCCCAACAGGCAGCACTCGACTTCGAGAGAAAGCTTTCCGAGAGAGATTCAGATGCATCAACAGAAGAGGAATGATTCGGTTTCACTGGAATTGCTATTGGAGCACAGCGATTCTACACCTCTTTCATCATCTCTGGTTACAGAGGCTGATTTCTTACACAATGGGGATAAGATTGAAGTTATTCTGTCCGCTGATTCCTTCAGTGACATCCGGGCAAGATGGAACTCGATAATGAGGGCATTGATCGCATCCGAACAGTCAATCGAAGCAACTGGTGGAGGTGAATAGTATCAGCAACGAAGTGTCCGCGGAGGAAATCCAGTCACTTGCAAGGGAATTGCAGATTCTGAGAAATCAGATACAAACAATATCCTCACAGTCTTCAGAGTATGGGATGACAATTGAGGCACTTTCTAAACAAGATATCGAGAAGCCAGTTTACCGCTCCCTCGGGAACATCCTTCTTGAGGTTGAAGATCGTGACTTATTGGAATCGGAGTTGAAGGAATCGCATGAAGCTCTACACGAACACCTAGCACGATTAGTCGAGCGGGAAGAAAGTATCCGAAAGAAGTACGAAGAAATGGCTGAGAGCTTCGAGAGGACGTGAACATTAGATGGGCGAAGAAATCGCACCGGCAGAACAATCACAACCAGACTCACTAGTTTTCAAGACACTATTGTCAGAGGGACAAACCGAGAAGGCCTTGAAACTCAGTGAGAAGATACTGGAGGAATCCCGCAATCTGAAGGAAAGGGATTTCGAGTCAGAGGCATGGATTAGGATGGAAAGGGCCCTATTGGGGGCCATCGAAACGGCCAACGTTGGCAATGAATTACGTTGGTGCGTCGATAGATTAGCTGCAATTAATCCGGGCTCACCATTGCACGGCCTCGCCCTGCTAAATTTGGCTTCTTGGCATCGAAACTCCAACGAACGAATGATGGCTTTAGTCACTCTTGCAGATATTTCCTCAGATGCTGGCCATCCTACTGACTTGATTGGTCTTTCGCGACTAGAGTCAGGCAGGATCCTAGTCTCAATCGGAGATCTAGAACCTGCTATGAGGCATCTCTGGATGGCAATGAGGAGGCTCAAATCATCAGGCATGCCCGCCGAGTCAGTGGTATGTGCCATGGAATGGTTAGATCTGGCACTAGAAGAAATCTCCTCAGATTCTCCAACCATGGATGAACGGATCGTTGAGGCTAAGCCCAGAGAAAGACCGGGAATGGCCACTACTCCTTCCAATCCTGGAGATATAAGGGAGGCAGTAGAGATAATACTCTCAAACGCGTTAAATGACGTCTCAGGGGTGAACAGAGATGATTTGGGTTTGGTCTTGGACGCTAGTACAATCTTGGAAGAACCGCAATGGAGGGAAGTAATATGCGAAAGGCGAAGCGAGATTCAAGATCCAAGGCTGATTGAAGTACTCCAATCATGACCGACTATCCGCTCAAATTCATCATCCCCCCACGCCGAACTCTCTGGCAGTTGTAGGCACCATCCAACTTCCTCGATAGCATCATCCTCAGATTCCCAGGGTTCCGGACTTACTGGCGAGTCCACCTCGACTAGAACCACGGCTCCTCCTTCAATTAGGCCGGAATCTATCGCCTTTGCAGTGCCAAGAATGCCAGTTTCTTCGTATAATTCCCTAAGTGCTGCTTCCTCAGGAGCCTCATCTTGCCCTATATCCCCCCCAGGTAATTCCCATCCTCTGCTACTATGCTTTACCATGATCCAACATCCATCCTCGTCGGAAGAAACTGCCCATACGACTACGAATCCCATAGTTAAACCTCCAAATCTTGCATAATCTCAGCAACCTTCTCTGCTGAACCCTCTACGCCTTCGGTGACCATCTTTCTCGCAAGAAAGAAAGCTTCTGTGTTTTGTCCACTCGCCCTCAACCTTTCAATCTTTGAGAAGGGATCAACATCCTCATTTTCTGATATTTCTTCGGATATCACATTTTGATCGGATTTCGACATACTTCCAAGCTTATCGAGAAATGCAGACCTATCCGAAATAGAGGGTTCCTTCCAGGGCTGACCAAAACCGCCTTCGACGACATCCCCCATTCTGGACTTGAACCGTTCAATTGCCGTCGAGCTCGGAAAAACGCTCTTTGCTTGGTCATAACATAACCACGCTTCGTCATGCTGCCCTCTTCTCTCGTACATCATCCCCAATTCCTCCCACGCTTCGTGGTTTATTGGCCTCTGTGCCAAAAGAATTCTAGTTAACTCAAGAAAAACATCCTCGAAACCAGCCCTCCTGATCCTCTCTAGTCTCCTAGAGAATAGGATATTTGACCTCTGTTCTGAAACGTCAAGCCCCTTCAGGCGTTCGGAAAAAGACTCCATCCCACTCGTTTCGCTTCCAACCAATTCCCACCACTTATCCGGGTCCAGGGGGTCATTGGCAAATACCGCCCCCAACAACCCTTCACATGAGTCGATGATGTCCGTGTCTACCAATTGCTCCATCAAATCGGGATCCCTGCCTAGGACTGAGAATATATCGGCCAGAACAGCTCTAGCACCATCCGAATCTCGCATCAGTACTTTGATCCTGATCAAAACCTTCCAATTATCCTCATTCGTGAAGTCATATAGTACACTTTGCCTTGAACTCTGTTCTGCCCAAGATAGATATTTCGCGTCATCATCAAGTAGTTTCAGGAACTTTTCAGCCTGACTCCTGAATCTGTTTCCAAGATTTCTTCGAGGGTGTTGAAGCGCCTCAGAGAGGGATGCATCTTCTCGCATTGCCTCTCCTCTCACAGAACAGACTCATATGGCGACCGGTCAATACCTGGATCTATGGTGGCATCCATGCCAATCTTGCTAGTAGTCCCATCCGAAGAGCGACTTGGATCCAAACTAGATCCCTTTTGATTAGAAAGTATTAGTGTGTCACTATCTGGCTGCCAACGAGTCATCAAAGCCCATTCTACCCTCGATGAATCAGTAACATCAATGTCCTTATCCACTACGATGACTTGTTTCATTGATTTGTGCCCATCCAATGCCGCCTTGATCGCCTTCATGCCATCGCCACTTTCTTCTGGAATAATCTGAACAACTGATGATAACCAACCGCTTCCTCCGTCCGTGAGGTACACATCAGTACAGGTAACAACCTCTGAAACTGCTGTTTTGATGGTCGGTGCCCTTGGCATCCCCATCAGCGTCATATGTTCCACACCGGCTGGAATAAGTGCGTGGAAAATCGGCTCATTTCTGTGATGTATGACATCGTACTTGATGATGGGCTCAAGCCTAATGTCATCCACGGTTCCTGTGATGTCGACATATGGCCCTTCTTCCCCAGTTGTGGTGGTGATTCTTGCTTCCATTGCATATTCAGAATTTGCCGGTACAGTCACACCATTTGCAAGCTCTACTACTTCCAATTGAGATCCATACAACCTTTCGTGTAGCGCTGCTGCTACTCTCAATTCGTCCAGGGGCTCGTCAAAGGACATCGCAGCAGCAAGGAGTACCACCGGGTCGGGGCCATTGACTACTGCAATGGGGACCTCATCGCCATTCTCCTGAGCAGTGTTCACCATTGTCCTCAGATGCCTCGGAACCAATCTAACCGCAGTAGTGCCCTTATCTTTGACTAGTTGCCTGTGGAATGAAGTGTTCCTATTTCCTCCATACTGTGCTATAATTATCGAAGCAGACTGATACCTGCCCCCATCTTCCCTATAGTGCCAAGGAATTGGAATCCCCAATAGATTCGGCTCGTTCATTGTATTATCCAATACAGGGGCCTTCCCATTGCCCAAAATTACAGGTTCAGATGGATTCTCCATTGCCCAAGAAAGTATGTCAATCAACTCTCCCGGCTCTACCTCGAATGCCTCGCAGAGCCTCTTTCGAGTAAGTATGTTCATCACGGCCCTATGCCCAGGAGATTCAATAATATCGCTGAAAAGTATAGGCTCATTTGCCGATGATTCGGACTCCTCTCTCATGTCAAAATTAACACTAATCCGAGCTTCACTAACGCGACTTCCATTGACAAGATCTCTGAATCCCACACTATCTCCCGGAAAACCAAGCCGCTTGAATGTTAGGCTTCAAATAACGCCTAGACTGCAAATCTGACGAATGGCCCACCCGTCAGTATCATAAATGGGCGGCAGGTCGCCGAGCCGTCATTTCGAGGTGTATGCTTGGGTCGAGGTCTATTCTCTGGTTCGAAGATGAAGTCAGATCGTAAGAGATACAGGTGGAAGGAGAGGAAATTCCGTAACAGGCAAGCCAAGAGAAAGCAAGGCGGCGTTCTGAAGCATGACCCTCTAAGAGGCAGCCCGCAGGCAAAGGGAATTGTGGTAGAGAAGGTTGGTTTCGAGGCCAAGCAGCCGAACTCTGCAATTAGGAAGGCCGTGAAGATTAGCCTAATCAGAACTGGAAACAGACTTACAGCCTTCGCCCCAGGAGACGGCGCGATTTCATTCATCGACGAACACGACGAGGTAATGGTTGAAGGAATCGGGGGGAGCAAAGGACGTTCTTATGGTGATCTTCCCGGTGTAAGATACAAGGTAATCAAAGTCAATGGAGTTTCACTAGATGAAATGGTCAGGGGCAGAAAGGAGAAACCAGTACGCTGAGGTGTTTATCGATGGAAGATTCTGAGGACATTGATCAGCCTGAAAAATCTGAGGCACCTATTGCCGGTATAGGGACCATGGTTTTTGGAAAGTGGGATGCTAGTGAAGTGGTTTGCAGCGATCCAGGAATTTCTAGGTATGTCAATCTAAAGATGATTGGAGCCCCACACACGGGAGGTAGGCATGCCAATGCATGGTTTGGGAAGCAAGACCTATCCGTAACTGAACGCTTCATTAACAACTTGATGAGATCTGGGAAATACAGTGGTAAGAAGCAATACTGCGCAAAATCTCTGGACGAGGCATTTGATAGAATCCACTCTAAAAGTGGCGAAAATCCACTCCAGAAATTCATTGATGCAATCACAGAAGCGGCACCATGTGAGGAGACCACCAGAGTCCGAATAGGCGCAGTTAGCCAGCCAAAGGCAGTCGACTCCTCACCAAGCCGCAGACTTGATGTCGCCTTGCGGAATCTCGCTATTGGCGCCGCCTCTGCGACAATGAAGAGCAAAAAGTCCCTAACGGAGGGGATAATTTCTGAGATTTCAAAGGCATCAGAGGGGGACGTCAACTCCTTCGCAGTTGGGAAGCGGCACGAAGTAGAGAGAATAGCCGCCTCAGCCCGATGATTACAAATTGACCCATATTAATCCAATTCCCTGAAACTACTCAATTGTCTTTATGAACCGTTTTCAGGTCGGAAAAATTACTGGATGAGAATATGGGTCGTAAGGAAGACAATATCAAGCGCGCAACAGAGGTAATGCACGTTCGCGAGAGAATTAGGAATCTAGCTATAGCTGCACATATTGACCATGGGAAGACAACCCTGTCTGACAATTTGATTGCTGGCGCAGGGATGATGTCCGAAGAACTAGCAGGAAAGTCCCGTGTATTGGATTTTGACGACCAAGAAAGTGCCAGGGGCATCACGATCAATGCAGCCAGCGCATCAATGGTGCACGGAGTGGGTGATGAGGACTACCTGATCAATCTGATAGATACTCCCGGGCACGTAGATTTCGGCGGGGACGTTACTCGTGCGATGAGGGCTGTTGATGGGTGCATCATACTTACCTGTGCTGTAGAAGGGGCGATGCCGCAAACGGAGACCGTGGTTCGTCAGGCTCTGAAGGAGAAGGTCCGACCGGTACTTTTCATCAACAAAGTAGACCGCCTAATCAACGAACTCCAGGTTACTCCAGAAGACATGATGGATCGATTCCAGCAGCAAATAAAGAAGGTCAACGAACTAATCAGAACCTTTGCACCAGAGCAGCACAAGTCCGACTGGCAAGTAGACGTTGCCAAGGGCACAGTTGCTTTCGGTTCAGCATATCACAATTGGGGGATAACTGTCCCATTCATGCAGAAGTCAGGAGTTAATTTCACTCAAATCTTCGAATACTGCAACAATGAGCAACAAAAAGAATTGGCGAAGAAGGCACCAGTTCACGAGGTTTTGCTTGATATGGCTGTAGAAAAACTCCCTTCGCCTTTGGTAGCCCAAGAATATAGGATTCCAAATATATGGCAAGGTGATCTTGACTCCGAAGTGGGTAAGACGATGGTCAATTGTGACGCTGACGGCCCCCTTTCGCTGATGATAACTAAGATTTGGATGGACCCGCATGCAGGTGAGGTTGCTGTTGGAAGAGTTTACTCTGGTACAATAAAGCAGGGGGAGACAGTTTGGGCAAGTGGTGCAGGGAAGGCTGAGCGAGTCCAGCAGGTTAGCATGATGGTAGGAGGGGACAGGATACAGGTCCCAGGCGTTTCTGCAGGGAACATAGCAGCATTGACAGGTGTTAGGAGTGCTGCTGCCGGTGTTACCATCACGAGAGAAAAGGACGAGACGCCGTTCGAGGCAATCCGCCATTACTCAGAACCCGTAGTTACGGTTGCAATTGAGCCAAAATCAATGAAGGACCTACCCAAATTCATAGGTGCTCTCCGTAGTCTAGCCAAATCAGACGCCTCTCTTTCAGTAGATACAAACCATGAGACTGGCGAGGCACTCCTCTCGGGCATGGGGGAACTGCATCTGGAGATAACCATATACAGACTTGAAGAGGAACAAGGAATCAAGGTAAATCAGAGTAACCCGATAGTAGTGTATAGGGAGTCCATCGGAAGTGACAACAAGGGCCGGCCATTCGAGGGCAAGTCACCCAACCGCCACAACAGATTCTACGTAGAGGTGGAGCAACTTCCAGAGAATGTAATCACCGCCTTGAGAGAGGGTGATCTGGGAGACGGACCAGTTAGGACCAAGGATGCAAAGGAAGTCGGGAATAAGTTCGGCGAACTCGGCATGGACAAGGATTTGATGAGGAAGATTTACGCAATAAATGCCACAACTGTCCTTGTAAATGACACGAAAGGTATCCAGAATCTCCACGAAACAAGGGAGTTGATAATCGAGGCGTTCAACGATGTCTGTAAGAAGGGTCCAATCGCCGACGAACCGCTAACTGGGGTCATGGTCAGGCTGGTGGACGCAAAGCTTCACGAGGATGCTATTCACCGAGGACCAGCCCAAACAATTCCAGCGGTAAGAAATGCGATCAAAGGTGCCCTACTTAGGTCAAATTCGGTACTCTTCGAACCTATTCAGAATATTAGGATCGATGCCCCTACCGAGTGGGCTGGCGGAATTACCAGGCAACTTATCACCCGAAGGGGCGTCATTGAAGACATGCCAGTAGAGAGTGATGTTACTTGTGTGATAGGGAAGATGCCAGTTGCCGAGTCATTCGGTTTCTCTAACGACATTAGGGCCGCGACTCAGGGCAGGGCAGTTTGGAATACTGAGAATGCCGGTTATGATATGGTCCCACCAGAACTATTCCATAAGATAGTAGGTGAAATTAGGCAGAGGAAGGGTCTCAAAGAAGAGATACCCGGAGAGGCTCAGTACACTGACTGATTAGCTAATTCTAATCAATTGAAAATCCGTCAACTCCCTCAGGATTTCAACTGCTGGAGAAACAGGGAGCTTGTCCAGGCACTCATGCGCCATAGAGTGGTGATGCATAGCCCTGCTCCTTGCATACTCAATCGAGCCAGCACTTTCTAATTCCAATACCGCTTTGGATAGAGACTCGTCATTGGATTCGCCCGAACCAAACACACTCTCGAAATTGGGCATATTATCCCCACTTTGCTTAGCATGAATTGCAATCAATGTCATTTTTCCCTGAACAATGTCGGATCCTGCGGGTTTTCCTAGGGTCTCTGTGTCTCCTGTGATGTCGATTAGATCATCCATTAACTGGAAACAAAGTCCTAGATTTAGCCCCCATTCTGCCATGTTTTCAACGACTTCCTTATCCGCGTTGGCCAGTATTGATCCAGTTCTTGCACAGGTCTCGAACATTGCACTAGTCTTTCCTGCAATCATTTCTATGTAGTCATCTTCCGAGACCTTTTCACGAGTCTCAAACTCAATATCCTCTTGCTGCCCCTCTGCTACCTTTCTAACCATTTCACCAATTGAGCGAATGAGGTGGCTTAGCCGATTGTTCGGAATATCTTCAGACTCTGCTAGTATTTCGAAGCCCACCGCAAGCATTGCATCACCTGCATTGATTGCCGTCGCATCATCATATTCGACATGAACAGCATCTAGGCCCCTCCTTATTGGGTCCTGATCAATGATGTCATCATGGATTAATGTAAAGTTGTGGATAATTTCTATTGATGCGCCTAGAGTATAGTGGCCATCGTTGGCACCCCCAACAGCCTCCCCCACAAGTCTTGGTAGAATCGCTCTAAGCCTCTTTCCACCACCCTTGAAAAGGTGGGTCATGGCTCCATGGAGATTTTTCTGCTCCATCTTGCCCAGACTTGAAAATATCTCTTCTTCGACCCTTTCTCGATGGTCAGATAGGGCGTCTAACAAGGTCTGACCAGGATTTATGGAATCTCCATTCATGTTTACTTCTCCACAGTAGATTATGCCTTCATTTATCGAATTTGCCATTGCAATTGGCTCGCAACCGTTCGGTTCGGCATAATTCTCCCAGATCAATTTGAACCATGGAGCAATAACCTCATCGCCCCATTTTCCTCTTCCCTCCATCATTCTGATAATTTCTGATGAATCGGCCCAAAGAACATCTGAAATCTCATTTTCATTGTGGCTGACTTCAGTATCGGTATTAACTACCATAATGTGGTCAATTTCTCTTTCAATCCAATCTTCATTCCATCGGCATGAATATTCCATTCTCCCGATATGGTGAAATGACCATTTCTCAGTAATATCCAGTGGAATTCCGAGCTCTTGCTCTAGCTTTCTCCTAGCAGCATTTTCCACCCCATTCGAACCCTCATTTTCTGACTCCATATCCAGAGGATGGCTACAACAGCTGTTGGCCCAGACCCCTGGGAATGTAATTTTCTCAGAAGATCTTTTCTGAACCAAAAGCCGCCCCAGTGAATCAAAAATTAGTACACTGAAGGCACGGTGCCTAATTCCATCATCCTTATGACAGTCAAGTTTTGTCTGAGCACCG
>PVBE011218162.1_pt1 | contig 29331 bp, 24 predicted proteins | sample 1631181 | NCBI WGS metagenome assembly PVBE01 (sample SAMN08397723, study PRJNA350692) | Marine metagenome, whole genome shotgun sequencing project. | isolation source: water | place: Pacific Ocean | collected 2012-04
ATTGCGAACCTTCAACCACACGGTCCCTACTCGATGGTCGCCCTGCACGAACTCGGCGGAGTGCCGATCGTAATGAAGGAGCTCCTCGACAACGGCTTCCTACACGGCGACGCCATGACAGTCACTGGGAAGACGCTCGCTGAAAACTTAGACAACGTGGTATCGCTAGCTGACTTAGGTGACCAGGACTTAGTGCAACCGGTGTCTGCCCCAGCAGCCCCACCGAACAACCACATCACGGTCCTGCACGGAAATCTGGCTCCAGAGAGTTGTGTCCTGAAACTGGGAGGCAAGACTCTCGAGACAGGCGAGTTCCGTGGAATAGCGAAGGTATTTGAAAATGAACCGGACGCCATGACGGCCATTCAGTCTGGAGTCATAGTGCCTGGCGACGTGGTTGTGGTCCGCAACGTCGGCCCCAAGGGCGGCCCGGGTATGCCCGAGATGGTGATGCTCACCGTCGAGTTGCAAGGACGCGGTTTAGGTAAGGACGTCGCGCTCATTACCGATGGCCGATTCAGCGGCGTTTCACACGGAATCCTCATCGGACATATTTGCCCTGAAGCGGCCGACGGTGGTCCGCTCGCAACAGTGGAAGACGGCGACACAATCGTCATCGATCCGGTTAGTCGCACTCTTGACGTAGCGATCGACGACAGCGACCTGGAGCGGCGAATGGCAACGATCGGGCCGAGAGATGTGCCCGACACGATTCCACAGGGCTCAGTGTTGCGCCGGTACGCCCGACATGTGTCATCGGCTCACTATGGGTGTGTGCAGTAGTTGGCACGGCGAGTAGCGGTCATCGCCGTTACTCCCCCCACTCTTGCTGCCTACAACAGCGGTACGCGTTTGGTTCAAAGAATGGGGTTGTCTCCTAGGCAGTCTTTTGTCGTTCTAGACCCACTATCTGTGATTGGCTACGTTGTTCTCTACCGAAGCCAACGGTGGGTTCGGTTTCTCTATATAAGGAGATAACTCCATGCTCTTTCAGATCGACTATTCGGTATTCAAATCAAGCAGACGTGACGCCCTCACTGCGTTCGGCACATTCACTCAAGAACAACTCGAATCGTTGTTAGACGACCACGGTGTAGAACTAATCGGTCGTTGGCACTGCTTGGGTGAAGGAACTGGCACCATGATCGTAGAAACAGACGACTTTTCGAAATGTAGTGCGTTTCAACTCGCCTGGGCTGAGGTGTGTGACATGACAGCCAAACCAGTAATGACTGACATTCCAGCGCGAGAAGCCATCCAAGCTAATTTCATGTAAGACCACCTGCTTAGATCGAGGGCCGCCCTTCGGGGCGGCCTTTCGTGGTTTTCTGACTTAGTAGACCTTTCCCACCAGGTCGGCATCGACGATGGCTGAGCGCAGGTCTGACCACCCATCATCGGTAGCAGGAACCCATTTGGTCAGATGCTCCATCCGCATCATTTCGGCTATCGCGGGGTCATCGGAACTCATCGCTAACAGAAGCTCAACGAAGTCGTGGGCGTTGCCGTCGCTGAGCATGGGGCTTGAAGTGAAAGCACAATGCGCATAGCCCTGAGTTCGCCAAATGGTTCGAATGTCATCATCTTCGAGTCCATGCTTTCGTAAAAGAGGCTGCAGCCATGGTTCAAAGATCACTCCGGCATCAGCTGAATAATTTACAACCGCCTCAAAGATGGTTCGATCGTCGACCCAATGTTGGAGATCAGAGTATTGGGTTGACTCAAGCTCAATTAATGAGCATTCACTTCTAACGTCTAATCCTTCTGCGAGCAGTTGTTGAACAGGTAGGAGCCATAGTTCGCTTGACGTCTCCACGCCGAGCGCAAGGTCACGACCCCGAAGATCTTCGACTGTTTCAATATCGCTGTCGGCACGGACAATTAGCAGACTCGTCACGTTTTCGTCAGTGTCACGCATAGCTAACGTCCGACACCCAGAGTTCTGCTCAAGTAGTTGAGCGTGAGCCATCGGAGCATTCCAGGCGATATCGATGTGGCCGGCAAGAAGTGCCGACGACATCGCGTCATAGGTCGAGAAAAGGGCGTATTCAACGGGAAATCCGGCGTCGACAAAGTACTTGCGTATGGCGTTCCAAATTAAGACCGCTCTCTTGGGATCCGCCGCGGTAGCTCCTAAGACCAGTGGTCTGTCAGGATTCGACATGGTTTCGTCCTTTAACTTGGTGCTGGCACTAGTTCAGCACAGTTGAATTAAGTCCGACGGACTGGCCCCATATTCCGGAGTAGGCCAGCTTGGTGGTCGTCTTCGTCGAACTGTTAGGCCAATAGGTCAGAACTTGGGAATGTCAAAACGCTTCTTCACTGGCCACCGGTGTGACAACGAACACAGTTTGTCCCCGGGGGCCGCCTCGGTCCGTGGAGGCAAGGGTGAACAACACCGCAAACACCAGGATCACGCCGAGGATCGCAGCAGCCAAATTCAGATCGAGATAGCTGCGATAGGCGACGATAGCGCCAGCCGAAACACCGGCAACTGCTCCAAACGCCATCATGCACATGTCTCCGGCACCTTGGACGCTGGCACGCTGCTCGACCGGAAATGCGTCTGTTAGCAGTCCGCTCGCTGCGATGATGCCAAAACACCAAGCGAGACCAATCACGGTCTGGCCGCCAGTGATTCCAACGAATCCTTCGGGTGGTGTGAATCCTGCCCACAACGCACCAGCCGCACAGAGCACCCCAGAAAAAACCAGCATTGGGTAACGCCCGACCTGATCAGCCAACCGACCGACCAGCGGGCTCAAGGCATACATGCCAAGGATGTGGCTGAACAGCATGACACTGATCGCGCCGTTACTTTGCCCGCCGTCGTTCATGTGCAGCGGAGTGAGGGTCATGGTGCCAACCATGGTGGCTTGGCTGACCATCATCGCGAGCACCGCCAGGCGAGCCTTGGGGTTCGCGAGGATCAGCCTGAGCGCAACTCTGAACGGCATCCTTGTGTCTTGGTCATCGCTACCTACCCCACCGGCAAGTACTAGCGGATCCGGCCGCAATCGAATCTCGACAATCGCTGCCGCCAAAAGGAACAGCAAGGCACCGGTGAGGAACGAACCCGCGTAGTCGGGGAGACCAACGCTGCGCCCGATGGGGTCGAACACCGACAGAGAGACCAACGATCCGAACCCCGAACCGATCGTCGTGGCTGCGACCACCAAACCAATCGTCGACGCTCGACGGTCGGGCTTAGCAAGGTCCGCTGCGGCGTACCGAGTAGCCATGTTGGTGGCGTTGCCGACACCAATGAGAGCAACTCCTACAGGCAGGAACAGAAACTGTCGGGTAATTGCCGCTAACACAGCAAGAAACGCACCGATCGATGCAAGGACATAACCCGTCATCAGACCGGGACGTCGGCCGCTTCGAGCCATCATGCGAGCCAACGGGAAAGATGCGATCGCGGCGCCGATCGATAGGGAGGCAGCGGCAAGACCTGCCAAGGTCTTCGAGCCAGTGATGTCATCCGCGAGCAGAGCCGTCACCGAGTAACCAGCCACCAACCCGATTCCGCCGCACATCTGACTCGCGATCAGCGTTTGGACGGTCCGGCGCTGCACTCGCTCAATGTCTGGATGGTCGGTCGAAAGTTGTTCGCCAATCCCAAGTACCGGCTCGTCGACCTGTGTCACGCCGCAGTTCCCATCAGTTATTGCACTGCCGAAGCAGCAAACCGCTGAAACCCTATCGAACACCGATTAGATTTGCGGGTTGTGGACGCATCCTGGGTGAGGACTTCCGGCGCTCGGTCGGATCGCCCCTCGCGAGCCGTGTTAGTCCTCTTCGTCATCGTGGCGACAGCCATGGTTGTCGGCAGCGTTGCTCTCAGCCGGGTTGTTGGCCAGCCAGAGCCCGAGCAGCACGAGATCACTATCCCAGCGGGGACCGCGATGCGTCTTAGTTTGGGACATGACGTCGACATCATCCCTGCCGACCTCGACTTCAAGCTTCGGGACCAGCTCACCGTGATCAACGAGGACTCAACAGATCACCAGATTGGTCCCTTCGTAATTCCAGCTGGGGATCGGCTCGAGACGAGGTTTGCCGAGGCCGCAACCCTCGAAGGGTTTTGTTCACTTCACTCGAGTGGCCGCGTAACGATCACCATCGACGGGACCTGATGTGGTGTGTCTCCGAGTGGCCTTTTCGGGGTGGGCGATACAGGAAGCGTCCTCTAACCGAGAAATTGATCGGCCATTCGTGGGACAACTACGAAAAGGGAACCGAGACGCCTCTTTGGGGCTGACAATCCCTCATTGTTTCTGGTTTGGGTTTTAGATTGTCGCAGTGCCCCGGACCTTGCTGAGACTGACTATTGCCTGCGTGTTGGTGGTTGTGGGGTGGGGTTCGTCTGCTGCGGCGTGGGATACAACTGCTGGGAACGACACGAATTATGGGTCGATCACGTTCGGCGGCACCGGCGTCGATGAGGGCCAGTCGGTGGCGGTGGATGGTTCCGGCAACGTGTACACCACTGGCTACTTCCAGAACACAGTTGATTTCGGGGCGGGCAACGTCACCTCCGCCGGCAGCTTCGACGTGTTTGTCACCAAACACAACGCTGCTGGTGCCCATCAATGGACCACCACCTTGGGCGGCACCACCAGCGACGTCGGCTATGGGGTGGCGGTGGATGGGTCCGGCAACGTCCATGTCTCCGGCTACTTCTCCGGGACAGTGAACTTCGGGGCGGGGAACGTCACCTCCGCTGGCAACTATGACGTGTTTGTCACCAAACTCAACTCGTCTGGTGCCCATCAATGGACCACCACCTTGGGCGGCACCAGCCAAGACGTCGGCTATGGGGTGGCGGTGGATGGTTCCGGCAACGTCTATGCCACTGGAGCTTTCTCCGGGACAGTGAACTTCGGGGCAGGTGACGTCACTTCTGCTGGCAACTACGACGTGTTTGTGGTGAAACTCAACAGTGCGGGTCAAGCAGTCGTCGCCCCCGGTGGCGGCGGTGGCGGCGGTGGCGGCGGTGGCGGCGGTACGCCTCCTCCCCCACCTCCTCCGTGTCCGTGGCCAACCGCAACGTATGCAACCCAACCAGGGTGTGTTGAACCGTTGAAAGGTTGGATCAGTGTTGATGCCGATGGGACGTTGTTTACGGTTGGGAATCTTGATGTCACCGGTGTCACCATCGATTTAGAAGACGGTGAAACAGCAACAGACATCGAACTCGTCGCGGGTGCAACCACAACCGGTTATGTGTTGACGTCGAAGCAACGGATCATCGGGTTCGGTAACACCCCCGCGACAGATCCTGGGGGCACGGATTTGGTGACGTTGTGGCCTGGTGAAACCGTCACCCAGTTATCGAATAATCGCAACGGCACCTACTTCGCGACGTCACACGGTCGGGTGTTCGACACCAACGGCAACCCCTACGTTGATTTGTCGCGTTATGTGACCGGCAACAACATTGTGGATATCAAAACCACCGACACCGGGTCAGGGATTTTGATTGGCGCTGACGGTTCAGTGTTCAACTTCGGGGTTGATCTGTTCCAAGGGTCGCTTGGGGGGCAAGGTGTCACCGACATCATCGGCGGCCACATAGTCCCAGGCGGCTATTACTTGTTGTCCGCGACCGGAACCATTCACACCTTCGGTGATATCGCGATCGCACCCAACATCACCGCCCTCACCACCAAAATCTTTGACACCGAGACGTTGAACGGTCGGTTGATTGACGTCACACCAGCAGGCACCGGTTTGTGCGCGTTGGGTGCTGACGGTGGACTGTTCGACATGCTCGGCACCCAACACAACACCGTGCTGCGGGCCCACACCAACCGCAATACCACAGCCATAGACACCACCGGATAAGACAAACATTCCAGGACGGGCGCCACCTATAGCGGCGGTTCCCCATGGTCTAACCTGAGTTTTAAGCGTTAGAGCCGGTTTGGTAGTTACGTTAGATCCCGAGCGCTACAGAGTTCGGCCGGAACTTAAAACACTCCCGCTTACAGCTATCTTTTGTGCATATGGAGCCCGTTAATCCGAAGATCAACCCTCGGGCAATGACCTATGAGGAGGCAAGTGCCTGGGTATGGGAATTCCGTGGCTTCTATCGGCAGCGTCCACAAGGAAAGCCAGAACACAAACCATCCCGGTTCTAATCAGAGTCACTCAGATTTGAAAAGCAGTCAAACTCGCCAACGCACAACAGCATCACTCTGACAACGGCCTACCTTCGGGGAGGTCCCTGTCGTTCCGCGTCTAAGCGTTAATCAAGACGACGAGCATCACTGTGCCGCCGAGCATCGCAAAAGCATTAAGGATCAAATAAATAGGAAACGGTGCTTTGTTGAAATTGGTGCCAAACGCCGTTGAGGCAAGACCTTCATCCATATCGGCCCGCATCGCAGCGATATCCATAATCGCTCCATGGGAACCGAACCACAGAAACAATCCAACCACGGCGACCGCTATTGATAGCGCCAGCTCAGCACTATCACTCAACGAACCCCACGAAATGGCTAAAGCAATTCCTACGACCATCAACACGAGACACTTCAGACACACCCACAGCATCTCCGCTCGGTGTTCGACCCAACTACGAAGCTCACTCTGCTCCATGACATCTCCAATGCTCTGTTCGATAAGAGCGACTATAGAAGATCTGGCTCAGTCTCGTTTTCATCGAACCAGATCGACGCCACCCGAAGTCACTCAAATAGGTGAGGGTGGCGATACACAGTCCGACCCGAGAAATATAAGTAAGAGCTTTCCAGCAAAACGCTGGAGAAATCAATGGCCGACCAGTTCGACGAAGACGAAGATCAGGCTGTCGCCTAGTCTGGTTGAGGGGGCGCTATCGATGGAACGAGACTGGAAGTGCTGCTGGGTTGCTTGTACCCAGATGGGACCAGCTTGCCTCGGGGGTTTTTCGGACTCGGAGCGTCGGACCGTCTTTGCGAGAGAAAGCCCAAAAGATTTCCCGGGAACGACAAATGACCGCACCCGAGGGAACAGACATTGAGATAGCCCTGGAACAACCATGTCTGGGACGCCATTTATATTTCTCGGGGTGGGCGATACATGGCCCGCCCGGAACAAGTGAGCTAATTCCCTCCAGGGCGTGCAACTACCGAAGCCCAGTAGGATCCGGAGATGGGAACCGACGCTCAACGCATCAGCACCGAACCAGACCGGTTCGCCGCGGTTAACATCTCCCAGGCGTTCCGGGTTGGCGATCTCGTCTTAGTGTCGGGACAGGCCGCTGTGAACGATCAGGGTGAAGTGGTCGGTGTCGGCGACTTCGATACTCAGGCCCGCCAGGCGGTCCGCAATCTCGATCGCGTCCTAACAGCAGCGGGATCGAGTCTCGATCAGGTAATCAAGGTGACCATCTTCGTCACCGACATGTCCTATTTTCCCAAGGTGGTTGCGTTGCGCGGCGAGGTATTCAGCCAGCCATATCCTGCTGACACGATTTGTGAAGTGCAAGCCCTGGCGTACCCCGAATTAATGTTCGAGATCGAAGCGATCGCGCTCGTCGACGGCAACACCATCGATATCGCCCACAGCTAGAACGTAGAACCTGACGCCTCTATTTCAAACGAACCGAACATCAAAAATTAAGGCGTTTACACCTTTAAGGGTGGGCGATACTGGATTCGAACCAGTGACCTCTGCCGTGTGAAGGCAGCGCTCTAACCAACTGAGCCAATCGCCCGGAAGCGGTCACCATAGCGCCAGTTTGAAAGGGTTGATGTGGTCGGTTGCCCTATTGCAGAGCTAACACGAAGTAAATACCGGTCATTTAGCTGCAAATTGGCCCGAAAACTACAAAAGCCGCCCCTCGGGCGACGTGGAAATAAAAGATAACACAGCTAATTTTTCAAATCAAGTCAATCAGGTATGTTTATCAACCAATTTCAGTCAATTTCAGTATTTTGTTTCGAGTTTCTGGATAAGAGACAACGGGCCAAACCACGCTAGATTCTTGCCTCATGACTACGCCTTCATACGACTGGATAGCCCATCACGCGGTTGTCCGTGGCGACAAAGTAGCCATGCACGACTTGGCAAGCGGCCGCAGGTTCACTTACAGCGAAATGGATGAGCGAAATAGTCGACTGGCTCGAGCTCTACGAGATGAATTCGGCGTAACACGCGGCGACCGTGTAGCTGTTCTGGCCGAAAACGACACCAATTTCTTCGAAACCCAATTTGCCTGCTGGAAACTAGGCGCGATCTTTGTCCCGTTGAACTGGCGGCTATCAATCCCCGAGCTTGAATACATCGTGGGGGATGCCGGCCCAGACGTGATCATTCATGATGATCAGTTCGCCGATAACGCTACGAAACTAGCTGAACTATGCAATATCGCTCACAGGATTACTTGGGGTCCATCTATTGGGGATGCTGCAGCCTACGAAGAAGTACTAACCACACATGATCCCCTACTAGATGCCGAAGAGTGCACTCACGACGACGTCCTCACGATCATGTACACCTCCGGGACAACGGGCCGACCTAAAGGGGCGATCATTACCCACGGCATGACATTCTGGAACGCCGTAAACGGCGTTGAGTACTTCGACGGCGGCGAATCCATGATCAATCTGACTTTTCTTCCTCTGTTCCATACCGGCGGACTCAACGTTTTCGCTAACCCCACGTTTCATTTCGGTGGAACGAACCTAGTGATGAAAACGTTCGACCCAAGCCAAGCACTTCAACTCCTCAGCGACCCAGAAGTTGGAATTACTCACACGATAGGTGTGCCAGCAAATTGGCTATTCATGAGTCAAGTGCCTGAATTCGCGTCAGCTTCGTTTCCAACTCTGTTAGCTCCCGCTGTTGGAGGTTCCCCGACTCCAGTTCCTCTAATCGAAGCCTGGGCAGAAAAAGGGTTACCTCTTCAGCAAGCCTACGGAATGACTGAAACCAGTCCCTTGGTGCTCGCGCTACCTGCAGACAAATGCTCTATCAAGGTTGGCTCAGCAGGCGTCCCCGCAATGCATACCAGCGTTCGGATTGTCACCGAAGACGGCCGTGAAGCCGAAGTAGGCGAGACCGGTGAACTTTGGTGCAAAGGCCCCAATATCACCCCTGGCTATTGGAATTGGCCCGAAGCTACCGAAGAGTCTTTCGAAGATGGGTGGCTCAAGACAGGCGACGCTGCTCGCCAAGACGACGACGGTTTCTATTACATCGTTGACCGCTGGAAAGATATGTATATCTCCGGAGGTGAAAACGTCTATCCCGCAGAAGTAGAAAACGTGATCTATCAACTGACACAAATCGGCGAGGTCTCTGTCATAGGTGTTCCCGACGACAAATGGGTCGAGGTAGGCCGGGCGATAGTTGTTCTCAAAGAAGACGAAGAGTTATCTGACACTGAAATAATCAACCACTGTCGACAAAACCTTGCGCGCTACAAAGTTCCGCAATCAGTGATCTTCATCGACGAAATCCCCCACAACGCGACGGGAAAGGTCCTCAAACGAGAGTTACGCGACCTTTACGGACAGCCCTAAAACGATTTATGGCTACTCCGGGGGGACCATTAGCTGGTGTGCGAGTACTTGATGCCGCAGGGATGATTGCTGCCCCAAGCGCCTGCGCGATGATGGCCGACCTTGGAGCCGATGTCATCAAGCTTGAACCCCCTCAAGGTGACTTACTGAGAGGTCTAGTTACGGTGCCCGACGGACCGGACCCCTGGTGGGAGCTAGATAATCGGGGAAAACGCGGAATTGTTGTCGATCTGAGAACCCAGGAAGGTAGGCAAGCAACTCACAGAATTGCTGCATCCTGTGACGTAGTCGTCACCAATCTGACGATCGAACGTCAATCGAAATTCCAATTGACCGATGCAGACTTACGGGCGGACCATCCAGAACTCATCCACGTGACTTTGACCGGTTACGGGAACAGCGGCCCAGATCAGGATCGACTCGGATTTGATTACACCGCTTTTTTCAGTCGTGGCGGGGTCGTCAACACGATGGGCGAACCGGGACACACTCCACCAGCTGGTCGACCCGGTCAAGGAGACCACACAACGTCTCTAGCCATTTTGTCGTCAATATTGCTCGCCCTGAGAGAACGTGACTTAACCGGCGAAGGCCAAGCCGTTTCCGTCGCTCTTATGCACGCCGCTATCTGGACCATGAGTTCCGATCTATCGGTAGGTTTAGCAACCGGTGAGGCACCCGCACCGATTATGCGAATCGAGACTCCCTCCCCTCTCGTCGGGCGATTTCGTTGCGCGGACGACAGATGGATCATGTTGACCATGCCAGCTGAGGGTTATTGGGAGCCTTTTTGTGCCGTACTCAACAGAGACGAATGGCTCCACGATCCCAGGTTCGCCGACCCTGAAACGCGACTTGAACATGGGCCCGAGTTGATGGTTCTGTGCGACGAAATTTTTGCTTCGGCTGATTCTGATGTTTGGGCTGAACGTCTCGACTCAGCCGGCATGGTTTGGGGTCTCATCCAAAATCTCGATGAAGTCATGTCTGATCCTCAATCGGAAGCATTAGGGGCGTTTCGAGAGGTTCCAAACGCCGAGTATCCAATTCGGACCGTCACTCCCCCATTTGATCTGCAAGCGTCTGAGGTGTCGATAAAGGGACCCGCTCCACGTCACGGTGAGCATTCAGAAGAAATTTTGTTGGAGGTCGGTTTCACAGCACGAGAAATCGACGACCTCTACGAAAAAGGAATTATCTGCTAGTCGTCAACCACTGACCCTTCAAGCTCAAGGCAGTAGTAGGAGTAGGCCTTTCTGTGTTCCGTTTTTTCGGTATCTCCTGGACACTGTTCATCGGCGTCCATTTCGAATTCTGTGACTACCCGACGAGAGAACGGTTCACCGCACAGCCCAGCGGATGGTTTTTTAACCGTTCCATCTTCTTTGATGACGACACATTCATCTTCGTTGGTACCAGAAATCGGGAGGTCCCACCTTTCGGACCTGCTATTGGTGGCAAACGCTGAGAAGACAAAGATTCCGATTCCGATAGCGCCCACGACAAGCCAAGGCAAGACACGCAGCACTGTCGCAACTAACGGGTTGCCCACTTCAAACCCTGGAGGGTCTGAGGCGTCGGCATCAAACCAGTCCTCATCCCAGATGTCCTCAACTGCCGCTGACTGATCCTTGCGTAGCTCACGTTCTTTGTCGTATGCGGACCTCAGCTCTTTTGAGCCAAGAATTCGCCATGCTTCATTGATGTCATGCATGCGACGTTCTGCGGATCGACGCTCATCCTCTGTGACCTCTCCCAGGCCATCAGGGTGGTGAGTTCGAGCAGCAGAGACCCATGCCTGACGAACTGTTTCATGTTCGGCAAGTGGGTCTATCCCAAGCGTTGCGTAATGATCAATCGGCACGACCAAGGAGCCTCCACACGGGAACCTAGCGTTGTGGGACTACCGTAATGTCGTGGAAGAGTTGCAATGTCCTGCGTGCGGTGAAACTGACGATCTACTCGGTCGACAAAACGGCGAGATGATTGAAGTGACATGTCAAAGTTGTGACCAGCAGTGGGAACGTGATCCCAACGCAATCCCCACATGTGACCGTTGCGATGGAGATGACATGGAGGGCGCAGTTAAAGCCATTGTGGAGAAGTCTCGGGGTAGCCAATTATCTATTGTCGCTACCCAAGTCGTGTATCTGTGCAGGGTGTGTGATGACAGAATTCTCTCGTCCTACCGGATTGGTAGGAGTCCACTGATGCCAGATCAGCTGCCCACCGACTAACAACCAGTCGGCGTCATCAGCTGGTGCCGTCGCTCAGCCATTCTTGTTCGGCCAACACTCGTTCCAGGGTGAGGTGTTCTTTTTCGTTTTTGATCCGTTGCAGGTAAAACTCGTTCTCAAATAAGGCGAGCAACGCTCCGTCGCTTCGCGAAAGAACTGTCGCACCAGGAAGTCTTCGTAACTCGTCGGACGATTCAACATCGGTACGTCGGGCAACTGAATATGGTGCATTGGTTAGTTCGACTGGAGCACCGAATTCGTTTTCGAGTCTGTGGGTGGCGACTTCGAACTGCATGAGGCCTACCGCTGCTAGTACCGGTTCCACATCACCCATGTCTTCGTCTCGAAGGACTTGAATTACGCCTTCTTCGTCAAGTTGAACCAAACCGCGTCGAAACTGTTTGAAACGATTCGTATCAGTGACTCGAATCCTTCTAAAGATTTCGGGTGCGAACGAAGGAATCTGAGGGAATTCGACCTCGTCGTCGGCATACAGAGTGTCGCCTACACGCACATCGCTGGCATTAACGAGAGCTACCACGTCCCCCGGCCAAGCCTCTTCTACCGTTGAACGGTCAGAACCGAACATTGTGTGGGCGTATTTGGTGGCGAACGGACGGTCCGTTCGGCTTTGAGTAACGTTCATTCCTCGTTCAAAGTGACCCGAACACACTCGAACATACGCGATTCGATCGCGGTGAGCTCTATCTGTGTTCGCTTGCACTTTGAATGCGAATGCTGAGAATGGGGCTTCGACCAGTCTGGGAGTGTTATTGACGTCGTACCGGGGGGCTGGTGACGGTGCTAAGTCGACAACGGCATCAAGTAAAAGCCGTACCCCGAAATTGGTGAGCGCTGAACCGAAAAACACTGGAGTTACTTCACCAGCAAGAAATCCTTTGAGATCAATTTCGCTTCCAAGCGCTTCCACCAGTTCTAACTCTTCGCTGGCTTCGTCCCAACCGTTGGTCGATGGGTCAACCTGGTCGATCGGTGACATTTGCTCTTCAGACTCAGTGGCTCCATGGGCGGTGCGGTCGTACTTGATGAACGTGTTTGAGTTGCGGTCAACGATCCCTTTCAGATCTCCTGGAACACCGACAGGCCACGACATCGGGGTTGGCAGCAACTGCAACATGTTTTCGATTTCGTCTATGAGTTCAAGAGGAGGGCGGCCTGGCCGGTCGCATTTGTTGACAAAGGTGAGGATGGGAACTTCACGCTGTCGGCAAACTTCGAACAGTTTCAAAGTTTGAGACTCAATTCCTTTTGATCCGTCGATAACCATTACCGCTGCATCGGTAGCTGCGAGAACCCGATAGGTGTCTTCACTGAAGTCGCGGTGTCCTGGTGTGTCTAAGAGGTTCAATACTCGGTCTCGGTAATCGAACTGTAGGGCTGTGGAGGTGATGGATATTCCTCGTTGCTGTTCAAGTTCCATCCAGTCAGAGGTTGCCGATTTTCGTCCTGAACGCGCTTTCACCGATCCTGCTTCGGCAATTTGGCCTGAATAGAGCAAGAATTTTTCTGTGAGAGTGGTTTTGCCCGCGTCGGGGTGGCTGATTATCGCGAATGTTCTTCGCCTGTCCGCTTCCGCGGTTACTTGTTCCGATGACGGCACAAGCTTGAGGGTAGGACCACCTCAGCCCGCTACCACCGTCATTGGAGGCGATATGTGCTAGAAGCACGTTGGAACAGACGCGTGCACGAGCGTTCGAAGACTGGGAGTGACTACATGAAGCTGGCAACAGGTGCCGGGTATTGGGCAGCGGGTCCACCGTCAGATGCCCAAGAAACAATTTTGGAAGCCGAAGCTCTTGGCTTTCATAGCTTCTGGACCGCAGAGGCATATGGGAGTGACGCTCTCACTCCTTTGGCGTGGTGGGGAAGCCGAACCGAAACAATTCAACTCGGAACAGGCATCGTTCAAATGTCGGCTCGAACACCGGCTGCGACGGCAATGGCGGCTATAACAATGGACCACCTCACCAATGGTCGTTTCATTCTGGGACTTGGCGTCAGCGGTCCGCAGGTAGTCGAAGGCTGGTATGGCCAGCCCTATCCGAGACCACTCGCCCGAACTCGCGAATATGTGCACATCATTCGGGAGATCTGCGACCGAGAAAAACCGGTTTCCTACATAGGTGACCATTACCAAATGCCCTTTCCTGGTGGTCTGGAATTAGGAAAACCGCTCAAGTCAACTGTGCATCCCTTGCGGCAGCACATCCCGATTTATTTAGGTGCTGAAGGGCCCAAGAATGTCGCCCTGTCAGCCGAACTCTGCGACGGTTGGCTTCCCCTCTTCTTCGCTCCGAAAGACAACCAGTTCTACGCCGATGCGTTGAATGATGGCTTCGCCAAGGCAGGGAAGTCACGAATCGGCGCTGATGGCCGAATCCCTGAAGAAAACGATTTTGAGGTGGTCTGTCCTGTTTCGATTGTTCCAGATGCTGACGTTGAACGCGCAGCGGACAAAGTGAGGCCGATGCTGGCTCTCTACATGGGTGGTATGGGCGCCAAGGGAGCCAACTTTCACTACGACGTCTTTTGTCGCATGGGCTACCAGGACGTAGCGGACCAGGTCCAAGAGTGCTATCTAACCGGCCGTAAGGACGAAGCAGCCGCATCTATTCCATTGTCTCTGGTTGAAGAGATAGCTCTGGTCGGCCCGATTGACAAGATCGCTGACGACCTGCAGCGCTGGAACGATACGGTGGTCACCACTCTTCAAGTCAGCGGCCCCGTCCCGCTGCTCCGCACTATCGCTGAGGTGGTAAACCAATGAGTTCAGTCGACCCTCGTACCCCGGTGTTGGTTGGCACAGGCCAACTGAAACAACGCCCAGACAACCCATTGGACGCCCTAGAACCCCTCGCAATGATGCGGGTAGCCCTAGAAGCCGCAGCCGACGACGCAGGCGCTCGAACTCTGCTGGACCGAGCAACAGACACCTGGGTAGTTAAAGGAGCATGGCCTTATCCCGACCCTGCAGCTCTCCTCAGAGAAGAGTTCGGAAACAACAGTCGCACTGGCATCTCAACCGATGGCGGGAATACGCCTCAATCTCTGATCAACAAAGCCTGTTTACGAATTCAAAACAGCGAAGCTGAAATCGTTCTCATCGTTGGCGCGGAAGGAATCTGGAGTCGTCGGCGAGCAAAGCGCGGCGGTCAACGAATCCCCTACACCGATCAAGCTGGAATCGAACCAGACGAAATATTGGGTAAAGACGTAACGATGAGTCATCCCGTGGAACTCGAACGCGGAATCGCTATGCCGATCAACTTTTACCCGATCTTTGAGTCAGCTTTCCGAGCTTCGAGAGGGGAAAGTATCGACGAACATCGGGACCGTGTCAGCAAACTTTGGGAAACCTTCAACCGCGTAGCATGCGCGAATCCTTATTCGTGGGTTCAGAACCCAATGACCGCTGAAGAGATTCGAAACCCAGGACCTTCTAACCGTCTAGTCGGTTTTCCTTATACCAAAGCAATGAACTCAAATTGGGATCTCGATCAGGCAGCAGCTTTAATCATTTGTTCCGCCGAAGCTGCTGAAGCAGCTGGCGTTGCCCACGATCGTTGGCTGTTTCCCCAATCAGGAACAGACGGTGCAGACACAAACTTCGTTTCGAACCGAGCTGATCTTCATTCATCGCCCGCTATCAGAGTGGCCGGAAAAAAAGCGATGGAATTAGCTGGCGTAACACCCGACGACATCGACCACGTTGATTTGTACAGTTGCTTCCCATCGGCTGTGCAAATAGCCGCCACCGAAATGGAACTGGGCACAGACCGGCAATTAACCCAAACAGGCGGACTCACCTTTGCTGGTGGTCCTCTCAACAACTACGTCACCCATTCGATCGCGACAATGGCCAACGTGTTACGAGAAGACCCTGGAACCATTGGGCTGTGCTCAGCTAACGGTGGCTACATAACCAAACATGCCTTTGGGTTATATAGCACCTCTCCTCCCGCTAACGGCTTCCAACATGAGGACTGCCAGATCGAAATAGACGGCTACCCAAGCGTTGAGTTAGACGCCGAACATGTTGGTGGCGGCACTATTGAGGCGTACACCGTGATGCATGGGGCAGACGGCCCCGAACGCGGTTTAGCTTCAGTCCGAACCCCAAATGGACGACAGTGGGCGGGGACTAGCGACTCGGCGCTCATGGAATCAATGATGGTTGAGGAACATGTTGGGCGTTCAGTACAGGTGCTCCCGGACTTCTCTTTCGAACTGACCTAAACCTGTCTTGGAGATAACTCAACCTCGGGTCCACCACTGGGCCCATCAATCTTCCTAGCCTCAGGCTGGTGAGAGCCGCTTTGATCGAGATGGGAAGCACAAGTTTTCGGCTGACTATCAACACGGGCCAGGAAGTAGATCGACGGAGCCACCACCTTCACCTTGGTGCCTCTGTGAGTTCAAACGGGTCGTTCACTGAGCACGACATAGCGGCTGCGACGAGGGTGACCGCCGAGTTCATGACCAACGCCAAAACCCACAACTGTCAAAGAGTCATTGCTGTGGCAACGGAGTCGTTCCGTCTGGCAGCTAACGGCGTCGCCGTGGCGTCACACATAGAAAGAGAAACCGGCTGCCAAATCAAAATCTTGCTGCCCGAAGAAGAAAACACCCTCGCTTGGCAAGCTGTCGCTAACAACTTTCCGAACACCGATCGTTTGACCACCATCGCTCTCAGCGGCGGAAGTTTAGGAATTAGCAGCGGCAGCCTCGGCGGTAAAACTCCGACACACAATTTCAGTTACCCCCTGGGAACAAGCGTCCTCGCGCCACGAGCCTCCAAGGACGGCTACGTAGACACTTCTACAAGAATCCGTCTTGAACACCACATCGCCGAAAGCCTTAAACCAGCGGCAGCAGCCATCATGGAGTCTGGGGATTCTTCTTTCGTGATCGTCGGCGGAATGCCACTAGCCATGACCAAACTGATCCACACTGTTCGTCGATCCGAAGTACCCGAATACCTCAACGGGTTAAGTGTTGATTGTTCCGATTTGGGTCATCTAATAAAAACCTTCTCAGAGCTATCCATGCCGGCGCGACTAGCCCTCCCGGGGATGAGTTCTAAGAGATGTGAACACATGCCTTTGGGTGTCACGATCCTTCGACAGGCAATGCGTTCTTTGGGAATACATGCCGCAGTAGTTTCAACATCTGGACCGAAAGACACGCTCTTATCCAGGCTCATAGCGGAAGCTAAGGCTGCTTAGAGTTGATTTCAGGCCGTAAGTCTCAAAGCACCCGTTTGTACCAACAAAGAATTCCGGTGCTATCGTTAACGCCGTGAACGGATCGCTACGCGGACTACTTCTTCTCACATAGGCGAGGGCTACATATAGAAGCCCTCGCCATAACCTCCTGTGCCGCAAGGCCGGGGGGTTCTTCTGCTTTTCGGGGCAGTGGACGGCGAGATGAACAGTTCGATGCGAGACAATGCACAAACGGAGGAAGAACCCATGGCAGACGTGAAGGGCATAAGTAAACAAAAGCCCAGTTCAATGCCTTTCGGCAAGTACATCCACTACCCATATGCACCGGAGCTATCCGACCGCACGTGGCCCGACAAGGTGACAAGTGAAGCCCCTTTGTGGTGCTCAGTAGATCTTCGAGACGGCAACCAAGCGCTCATAGATCCCATGGACGTCCCCCGAAAGAAACAGATGTTTGAAGCCTTAGTGGAAATGGGTTTCAAAGAAATCGAAGTTGGGTTTCCATCTGCTTCCGGTCCAGATTTCGATTTCTGCAGGATGTTGATCGAAGAAGACTTGGTTCCCGACGACGTATGGATCCAGGTTTTGACTCAAAGCCGTCCTGAACTCATTGCACGAACATACGAAGCTATCGAAGGCGCAGAAAATGCCATCGTTCACTTGTACAACCCGACTTCCACGCTTCAACGGCGAGTTGTCTACGGCCTCGATTTAGACGGAATCGTTGATATCGCACTCACCGGAACCCGCCAGTGCAGAGAACTACGCGAACAAGCAAGTGGTTCAAATATTCGTTTCGAGTACTCGCCCGAATCTTTCACCGGAACCGAAATAGATTTTGCTGTCGACATATGTGAGCAAGTGTCAGCTGAGTGGGGTGCCACTGCTGAGGATCCAATTATTTTGAATTTGCCGGCCACTGTAGAGATGTCGACCCCGAATCTTTACGGTGACCTGATCGAGTTCTTCCACCGCAACGTGGCCAACCGAGAAGCAATCGTTCTTTCACTTCACCCTCACAACGACAGAGGCTGCGGAGTAGCCGCGGCTGAATTCGGAGTTATGGCTGGCGCTGATCGCGTCGAGGGAACTCTGTTCGGAAATGGTGAACGGACAGGCAACGTCGACATCGTGACCTTGGCCATGAATCTGTTCAGCCAGGGAGTGGATCCTGAACTAGATATCAGCCACATAGACCACATCCGCCGCATCACCGAATACTGCAATCAGTTACCAGTTCACCCACGTCATCCTTACGGCGGAGATTTGGTGTACACCGCCTTTTCTGGCAGTCATCAAGATGCAATTAAGAAGGGGTTTGAAGCGCTCTCAGACGACTATGAGGTCTGGGAAGTTCCTTATTTGCCTATCGATCCCGCTCACGTTGGACGCACCTATCAAGATGTCATCCGCGTCAACAGCCAATCGGGTAAGGGGGGTGTGGCCTATGTGATGAAGAACAACTTCGGCCTAGATCTACCTCGGCGACTGCAGATCGAATTCAGTCAGGTAATCCAGTCGATCACAGATGAAGGAGGCGAGATTGTCCCTGAAACCATCAAGAAAACCTTCGATGAAACTTACCTTCACCTCACTCAGCCATTCTCCTACCTTGGTCACAAAAGCAACTTTGATTCAGCGTCGTCGGAACTGTCGACGGTGACCGCCACCTTGAGTATCTCGGGTCAAGAAAAAACGATCACCGGCGAAGGTAACGGACCGCTGTCAGCATTCAAAACAGCGTTGGCTGACGACTGTGGGTTAAACCTCACTCTTGTCGACTATCAAGAGCATGCGGTAGGCACCGGAGCTGATGCTGCGGCAGCTGCATACGTCGAAATCGAAGCAGCTGACAGGAGTGTTCATTGGGGCGTTGGCTTACATCCCAATATCGTCACAGCTAGCTTCCACGCACTCTTATCAGCAATTAATCGTTCCGAAACCAGCTAACCGCGCCCGCTGATGGCTGAACTTAGATCAGAATCATTAAGTGGCGCTATCTAGCTTTGCCGACGGGTCACTATTCGGAACCCGCTTTGGGACCGCTCCCCCGCGGGTTGTGGCGTTGCATGGCTGGGGCAGATCCCACCAAGATTTTGCAGCGAGTTTGGAAGGCCTGAACGCAGTCAGCGTTGACCTACCTGGCTTTGGTGTATCACCAGCCCCTTCTGAGGTGGGAGGGGCATCCATGTACGCAAAACTCGTTGCACCGATCCTTGACATCTGCGACACCCCAGTGATTTTGGTTGGACATAGCTTCGGCGGAAGGCTTGCCGTTCATTTGGCAGAGCAACGGCCGGCTGCTATCGGAGGACTAGTTCTGACCGGAGTGCCGCTACTCCACCGAGCGTATCGCCGAGGTCAACCTGCGTTGTGGTATCGCTTGGGACGCCTATTGCACCGATGGGGTGTCGTCAACGACGGCTTCTTAGAAGGCTTACGGGACAAATATGGAAGTGCTGACTATCGAGCTGCATCGGGCGTCATGCGTGACATTTTGGTGACGGTAGTCAACGAATCTTACGAACAGCAGCTGCGGTCTATATCGGCTCCAGTCGATCTTGTATGGGGTGACGGCGACGATGCCGCCCCTCCCGAAATCGCGGCGCGCGCCGAGGCTCTACTAGCAGATGCCAGGTTGACGCTCTTGGGTGGTATCGACCACTTTGTGCCAACCACAGCTCCGTTCGCTTTACGTGAAGCAATCGATCGACGTTTGAGTGCCCTCCAGTGACTAGTACAGATGGCTATCTGGTCGCTTGTTTCGTGGCTTCGTTGTTCTCAAGTACACGGTGGCTTCGAGTTGCACAACGAGAGCATTACCTTGCCTGGTCCGCGACACGTTTTGCTCTTCGCTGGTGGAGGTTGGGAGTCATCAACCCGTTACTGTTTGTGATAGCAGTAACCGTTGTCGTTGCGTCTGCTTGGTTCTCATTCGCCTGCCTCGTTGCGGCATTAGTTGTGTGTGTCGGACCGGTGGGACTAGGGCTCAAAGGTCGCACTAGTTCTCTGGCTTGGACCCGCAGACTTCGTACCGTTGCCGCTGTCGTGGCGCTCGTTGTGGGCGTCCTGTTTGTGGTGCTACGACAATTAGGGGCCGGGTCAGTCGGTTATGCCGTCGTTGTGGTGCTCGTCCCAGCCTTCATTGATGTCGCTTTGGTGGTCTTGAAACCCATCGAACAAAGATTTGCTCGAAAGTACGTGCTCCAAGCAGCGGAAACTTTGGAGCGAGTCAATCCAATTCGAGTGGCGGTCACTGGTTCTTATGGCAAGACCACCATTAAGGGATACGTTCGTCACCTTTTATCTGAGACTCGCAGCGTTGTGGCTAGCCCAGCGAGCTTCAATAACAGCGCCGGACTTTCCCGTGCCGTTAACGAACACCTCAACGATGGCACCGAGATTTTCGTTGCGGAGATGGGCACCTACGGTCCTGGCGAAATCGCCGAGTTGGTGAGTTGGGTAAAGCCATCGATCTCGGTGTTATCTGCGATCGGCCCAGTACATCTAGAACGTTTCGGAGATCTAGACACGGTTGTCGCTTCAAAAAGTGAAATCTTTTCAACAAGCAGAACAGCGGTGATCAACGTCGATGCCTACGGATTAGCAGCCGAAGCTGATCGCCTCCAGGCATCTGGTATCGATGTCTTGAGATGCTCGGCGAAAGATTCGACTGCAGACATCTTTGTTACCTCCCAGGAGGGGCTAACGGTAACGGTTTCAAATCGGCTCATTGTTGCGGGGTTACCAAGCGACGCCGCTCCAACCAACGTCGCGTGCGCCGTCGCTGTCGCTGTCGCACTAGACGTTCCTGACGCAACGATTGCTCGTCGTCTAACAGACCTGCCGACCGCAGATCACCGGCGCCAAATTCTCCTTAGCCAATCAGGTGTCACCATCGTTGATGACACTTACAACAGCAATCCGGCGGGGGCTGCGGCGGCGTTAGCAACACTGGCCAGAACTGACGCTGACCGCACAGCTGTCGTGACACCGGGAATGGTTGAACTCGGAAATCGCCAAGCGACAGAGAATAGACGGTTCGGAGTTGACGCCAGCCTTATCGCAGACGATCTCATTATTGTGGGCAGGACAAACAAGGCTGCTCTCGCCAACGGAGCCAGAGATGGGACTGCTCGGGTTCACTTGCTACCGAACCGCGATGAAGCAATCAAATGGGTCCGAGAAAACCTCAGAGCAGGCGATGCTGTGCTTTACGAGAACGACCTACCTGATCACTACCCTTGACCACAAACCTCAACAAGAATCGGAGGGTGACACCCGTCCGAAGGCCATCTACGGTTTCATAGGAGATAATGAACCGTCCAGCAGTCTGCTTTGGCAGCCCATCTCCCGAACACGACATCTCGATCCTTACAGGATTACAGGCTGTCCGAGCGCTGTCCGATGCCGGGAACGAAGTGGTGGCTCTCTACTGGTCCAAGACAGGGAACTGGTTCCAGGTTCCTGCCGATATCGAACCAAGTGAGTTCGCCGAAGGGTTACCAAGGTCAGCACAGCCAATATCAATCCAAATTGGCGATAACGGTGGCTTCTACAAGCCCGGTAAACGCGGCAAACAAAGCCTTATCGACATCTCCGCTGTGGTGGTGTGTTGCCACGGTGGACCCGGCGAAGACGGCAGCCTCCAAGCAATGTTTGACTTAGCTGGCATCCGTTACACCGGCCCAAGCCAACAAGGGGCCGCCATTGGGATGGACAAGCTGGCATTTTCGGGAACTATGGAGGCAGCAGGAATAGCAAGCTTGCCGCTGCATCTCGTCACCGATGACTTAGCTATCGATGAAACTGGTCCATTCATAATCAAGCCGAGGTTCGGTGGATCTTCAATAGGCATCGAAGTGGTCGACGACCTCACAACTGCCAAAGCACTGGTAAAAACTCAACCGCTTCTTCGGCAGGGGGCGGTGATACAGAAGTATCTCAGCGACGCCATTGACCTCAACGTCTCGGTTCGAACCTACCCCGAGACAACTTTGAGCGCGGTCGAACGTCCACTTCGCCCAGAAGACGGCGGTATATACAGCTACGCCGACAAGTATCTGACTGGATCTCAAGGGATGGCCAGCGCTCCCAGAGAACTTCCAGCCGAGTTACCCCCAAACATCGAAGGAGAACTGAGAACTATCGCTGACCAAGTAGTCCAATTAGCTATGGTCCGCTCTGTGGCACGCATCGACTTTCTTTGGAACGCCGATGGTCTTTGGGTAAACGAAATCAACACCATCCCCGGTTCACTCAGCTGGTACTTCTGGTCGCACGAAGGGATCTCCTTTGACCAATTGCTAACGGAACTGATCCAAGAGGCCGTGGAAAGCCCGGCAGTAACATTTCAAACCGATGGTGCCGATGGAACAGCCTTACGTGATGTCGGGGCAATCTCACACAAGTTGGCCTAATGAAGCGCTGCCTCACTTTTTGGGTATTTCCACTCATCGCAGCTGCATGCTCGTATGGAACGAATACTTCCGGTCAAGTAGAACAATTCACGAGCGACCTCAACGAAAAAGAACGCGCTTGTGTCGAAGATCGTCTCCTCACAGGCTGGGATTTGAACCTAACTGACCTCAACAGCGACCTCAGTCCCGACGAAGAGATCGCCGTTGACATGGCCACTGAGTTGTGTCGATTAACCGCAAATGACTCGCCCGTTCTGCCTCCGACCGACAACGAAAAGCCACAAGTCTCAGAAGAACTCCTCCAAGCCCCGTCTCTCTTCAATTCGACTGACGCCCCTCCAGGCGAGGACCCCCTTTTGGATCAGTACTGGCTGGAATGCGGATTAGGAGACGCTAGGGCATGCGATGACCTCTTCTACTCGGCACCTCGCGGCAGCCAATACGAACAATTTGCGTTCAGCTGTGGAGGTCGCCGCAACATGGACTGCTCTCTGCTTTTGGGAATCGACCAACCCGATGGAGACCTCAACCCTCTAACCCCACCGCCTGGCGACGACGAGAATCTGGATCAGTTATGGACTCGTTGCTCGGAGGGCAGCACCTCAGCTTGTGGTGAATTACGGCTAATCGCTCCAAGTGGATCCCTTTACTCTCAGTTCGGCACCAGCTGCGGGGCCAGAGGAACCACCTATTGCACTCTGATCCTTAAATACGATGGTGAACCACCATCGCTCGATGATTTGAACCCCACTATGAACCCGCCTGGCCAAGATGAACTACTAGATCAGCTATGGGAACTGTGCGGTAACCAAGACGCTCGAGCATGTAAGGACCTCGCTAAACACGGCCCAGCCGACAGTATCTACACAAAGTTCGGCATCTCTTGTGGTGGGCGGTCAGTCGCTCCGTGTCCACGATTGTTCGTTGACCTAAAGCCGTCGAGCTCTTAATCAGCGATCAATGCTGCTCTGAGGAACTCGACAGTTTCTCGTCGAGCTCTCACAAGCGAACGCAAATCCGGCTCAAGACCAAGCGCCCGCATCACTTCAGGCTCGGTAGCTACGCCGACCACCGCCGAATACACCGCAAGTAGCAACATGCGAGGCTCGTGTCGACGAAAGCGCCCAGCAACCATTTCTGTCTCTATGAAGCGCACTGCCTCACCAAGCATGACACTCATAGCCGACGCTAATTCTCCTGAGGCTGTTCCACCTTGACGCGACACCAGACGCACTAAACCAAGCACTTCTGGTCGTCGGGCGGCCAGTGAAAACGTTGCTCGAACCAAATCTTCGATGCGTTGGAACCCTCGTGCTTGTGGGTTAGCTGCACCAGAAAGAGCAGAACCAAGTTCGCGCACGGCAAGCTCAATTGTCGCTGTGAGTAGGTGCTCTTTAGAAGAAAAGTGGTACAGGATCGCCTGTTTGGTGATGCCTAGGTCAGATGCCAAGTCATCTAAAGACGTTGAGTCGTATCCGCGCAATCCAAATGCAGCCAAAGCCGAGTCAAGGATGCGTTCGCGGGTACGAGCGGGCACAGACACATTCTAGAACGAAATCCATCATAGACTTACCATTTGGTAAGTTTTCTGCTAAAACTATCGTTGTGATTAGTGAGTCCCTTTCGGGCAAACGGATAGCCATAACCGGCAGCACCGGTTTCTTGGGCACGGCACTGGTTGAGCGACTGCTTCGCGGAGTTCCAGACTGTGAGCTTGTTCTCCTGGTCCGCCCGACCCGGCGAAACAGTGCCGAACGTCGAGTGGAACGAGAAATCTTTCGCAACGACGCCTTCGACACACTCCGATCACAATGGGGGGACGACTTTGTTGAGACTTGCGATCGAAGGGTCTCTGTCGTATCGGGCGACGTAACACATGACGGTCTAGGACTTAGCGAACAAGACCGGGCCCTGTTCGCATCATGTGACGTTGTTATCCATTCTGCTGCAACGGTCAGCTTTGATAGCCCACTCGACAGTTCAATAGAAATCAATTTGCTTGGACCTAACAGGATCATCCAATTGCTGAATGATGCGAAGGTAACTCCCCATCTTGTAGCGGTTTCAACCTGCTACGTAGCTGGAAACCGACGCGGCGCAGCAAACGAGGAACTACTCGCGGGCACTCCTTTCCAGGTAAACGTCGACTGGAGAGCAGAAGTTGAAGCCGCCCGCCGAACTCGAGCAGATCTAGATGCTCGAAGCCGGATACCTGAACAACTTGAGAGCTTCCGCAAAGGTGCTAGAGAGGAACTCGGTGCCGCCGGCTTACCCATGCTTGCTGCAAAGACAGAACAGCTTCGAGAAGCTTGGGTGAACGATCAAATGGTGGAGGCTGGACGAAGCCGGGCAACATCACTCGGTTGGCCCGACGTCTACACCTATTCAAAAGCGTTAGGTGAAACCGCGCTTGTCGAACTCCACGGGGACGTGCCTATAAGCATCGTCCGTCCTTCAATAATCGAATCAGCATGGTCAGAACCGGCACCGGGCTGGATTCGCGGTTTTCGGATGGCTGAACCACTCATCGTCTCTTTCGCCAAAGGTGAACTCAATACTTTCCCGGGCTATCCGGAGGGAATTATTGACGTCATCCCTGTTGACATGGTCGCTTCAGCCATCATCGCCGTTGCTGCAAAGGGCCCAGAACCAGATCCAGAAGTCTTCCAAATAGCTTCCGGATCAACGAATCCACTCCAATTCAAGAAACTGCTCAACACTGTTATGGAGTGGTTTCGTGAGCATCCCGTGTACGACGCTAAGGGACACCCGACGGCAAGTACTGAATGGAAATATGCCGGGTCTAGTGGCCTAGAGGAACAACTTCATCGTGTAGTCAAGGCCTTTGATATGGCTGCCAAAGTCATTAATCGGCTACCGATTCGCGGCGAGAACAGCTTCACAAGCAAGTTCGCGGAACGTCGCCAGAACCTTGACCAAATCAAGGGATACGTCGATATCTACGGAGCTTACGGAAAGTGTGAAGCGCTGTATGGAATACAACGCACGCTTTCATTATGGGAGTCGCTGCCACCCGAAGACCAGGCTCAGTTCGGGTTTGACCCGAGCATCATCGATTGGCATCACTACATCACCGAGGTCCATTTACCCACGGTGGTGGTACAGGCTCGAGTAAAGACAACCCCAGAGAAACGCACTGGGCCGAGCCGATCTGAACGACTTCGCTCAGCAGTATTGGATGAAGACCGACATTTCGCTGCTTTCGATCTAGAAAACACACTGATTGCTAGCAACGTGGTTGAAAGCTACGCATGGCTGGCAACCCGTCGCTTGAACCCAAAACAGCGATTTGAATTCACTCTTCGAACACTGAGTGAAACACCTGGACTTTGGAGACGCGACAAACGAGATCGAACTGATTTCCTTCGCTACTTTTACCAGCGCTACAAAGGCGCACCGCTTGGACAGCTTGAGGCGGACGCAGCAGAAATGTTAAGTGACCTGATTCTGATCAAGTCGTTCCCCGCTGGCCTCCGCAGAGTGCGAGCACATAGGGCGGCAGGACACCGGACGGTTCTGATCACCGGAGCATTAGATATCGCCGTTGAACCGCTCCGCCCTCTTTTCGATCACATAATCGCGGCGAGAATTGACCGCAAGGACGGCAAACTCACTGGAGAGATGCTGGACGTACCCCCCACCGGTGAAGTTCGTGCGCAACTAATGGTGGATTGGGCTGAACAAAACGGGTTGGAACCATCACAGGGTGTGGCGTACGCAGACTCTGCATCTGACCTTCCAATGCTCGAAGCTGTTGGTTACCCAGTTGCGGTAAATCCTGAAACCCGCTTGGTGACCATCGCCGAGAAACGAGGGTGGTTGACAGAAAATTGGCCAAAGACGCCTGGAGCTCCTAAACCGTTACTTCCAATGGGGCAGCGTCCGAAGCTACTAACCGCCAATGAAGGAGCTCGTTGATGTCTGCTCGACAAGGCCTTGTGCTTGAAGTTGACCGGACCACTCCGCCGATAGTTTTTCATCACGGCGAAGGTTTTCGATTCGAAAAGTTGCCTTCTGGAAGTCGCGTTGTTTACCCCAACGAGCCAATCGAACCAATCGAAGACGTGGACGGCGCAATACGTCATGCCTTAGATAACCCCCTGGGTGATTCTCCTCCCCTGGCCGCATTACTTACGGCAGGAATGAAACTCACTATCGCTTTCGATGACATTTCACTTCCCCTGCCGCAAATGCAAGCACCTGACATCAGGGGTCGAATCATCGAACAGGTCCTCGATACCGCCGCAAGCGCCGGCGTAGATGATGTCCACCTCATAGCCGCTCTGGCCCTTCACAGAAGGATGACCGAAGGGGAATTGCGTCACGCATTAGGCGACCGGGTCTATGACGCTTTCGCTCCTACCGGTCAGCTCTACAACTTCGATGCCGAGGACCCTGACGCTTTAACTCACTTGGGTGAAACAGACCACGGAGAAGAGGTGGTTATTTCTAAGCGAGCTGCAGAGTCCGATCTCATCATTTACGTCAACATCAATTTAGTTTCGATGGATGGAGGACATAAGAGCGTCGCTACTGGCCTATCGGGCTATTCGGCGATACGTCACCACCACAACGTTGAAACGATGCGGCGATCTAAGTCCTTCATGGATCAAGAGAAAAGCGAACTACACACAAAGAACTGGCGTCAAGGTCGACTGATCCGAAACGCCGGCGTCAAGATCTTCCAAATTGAAACCACACTGAACAACAACACATTTCCGGCTCCGTGGGATTTCTTACAAAAACGCGAATGGGAGATGAGCGCCAAAGAACGCATGCTTTTATTGGGCACGAAAAAATTTCTAGACAAGGTCCCTCGAAAGTCAGCGCGTTCCATCTTTCAAGGGATACGTGCCCCATTTGGGTTGACTTCGATCCAAGCTGGCGAAGTCGAAGAAGTCCATAAAGTGACGACAGCCAACGTCTACAGGCAACATCTGGTCAGAGTCGAAGGACAAACTGACATTCTCTCTATGGGGCTCCCCTACCTCGGGCCGTACAACGTCAACTCGATAATGAACCCAATTCTCGTCGCCTGCCTCGGCTTGGGTTACTTCTTTAATTTGTACAAAGGCAAACCTCTAGTACGTGAAGGTGGCGTCGTAATAATGAGTCACCCCACACCTTGGGAATTCCATCCTGTTCACCACCCGAGCTACATAGACTTCTTTGAAGAAGTTCTGGCAGACACCACTGACCCAGAGAAGATCGAACACAAGTATGAAAAGCGGTACGCAGAAGATGAGTGGTACCGACACCTCTACCGGACCTCCTACGCTTACCACGGAGTGCATCCTTTTTATATGTGGTATTGGTGCTCACATGCGCTTCAACATGTTGGTCAGGTCATAATCGTGGGCGGTGACCAACGTGCGACGAAGAGAATGGGCTTTCGCTCGGCTACTACTATGCGCGACGCTCTTGAGATGGCAACTGATGTTGTTGGTCGTGACCCGACTCTGACTCATCTACACAATCCACCGGTCCTTATGGCCGACGTCGTCTAGTTCGAGGAACGAAAATGGCGGATCTGAATCGCAGAAACCCAATCAGTCATCTGACTGATCGAAGATCCAAAGCTTCTATTTCTCGTGTGGTCAGAAAGGTTGAGTTTCCACTCAAGGCAGCAGAAACACCAGAAGGTGAAACTCCTCTGCCGTCTAACACTGGTGGCAACTACGAGACCGACTGGGCTCGCAGGTACGCGTCGAGGCTGACCAGGCGCATAGCTCTCTCTACCATCGGCAAGGGAGTCATTAGTTATTACGCAAATCCCACGATTAGAGGACTCGACCGCCTCCATGACCTTGATGGCCCTGCCATCTTTGCTGCGAACCACCAAAGCCACGCCGACACATTGCTGATGTTGACCTCTATGCCTCCTCCTTGGAAACATAAGGCCTTCGTCGGTGCTGCAGCTGATTATTTCTTCGGCAACAGAACTACGGCAGCGATCTCTGCACTGTTTATAGGTGCGATACCTATAGAGCGCACTTCCATTAATCGAAATACGATTGAAAAAGCAGTTGACCTACTGCGAGGTGGTTGGAGCATGGTGATCTATCCCGAAGGCGGAAGGTCACCTGATGGGTGGGGGCAAGAGTTCCGCCCTGGAGCTGCTTTCCTTGCGAAACAAGCGGGAGTTCCTGTCGTACCTGTCCATATCCGAGGAACGTTCGACATTTTACGAAAAGGACGCAACTGGCCTAAGAGGTCTAACGCCACGGTGAACTTCGGGCGACCACTGGAATTCGCCGAGGAAGACAACAACAGGCGATTCACCAGAAAACTTCAAGCGGCAGTGGAGTCCCTCGCTGACGAAACTGCGACGGGTAACTGGTTCGCAGCGCGGCAACGATCACACTCAGAAGAGAGCCCTGGAATCCAAGGACCCGATGGTGCTCCATGGCGCCGCCGGTGGGCATTAAGCGACAAAGATGATAAGCGCAGCGACGGTGAACGTCGCTGGCCCTACGTCTAAAATCGAACCAATAGTGGCGAGGTACGCTAAAAGGCGTGCCTTCGTTAGAGCACCCACCAGCGCGAGTACCGAAGAGGGAAATTAAATGCCAGTAGCAGCGAGCACTCCTATAGAGCTCATCGCAAACGTTTACGCCAATCTTGCTGACAGCACTGTGATGGGACGCGAAAAGTTGGGGCGATCACTAACACTGGCAGAAAAGGTTCTCATCAATCACCTCGCATCAGAAGATCAACAGTTAGACCGGGGCGCTAGCTACGTCGATCTACACCCCGACCGGGTAGCGATGCAAGATGCCACCGCACAGATGGCTTGGCTTCAGTTCATGACGGCTGGCCTACCTGAGGTTGCAGTGCCCACTACCACCCATTGCGATCACCTAATTCAAGCAAGGGACGATGGGAAAACCGA
>PVBE011879724.1_pt1 | contig 29330 bp, 20 predicted proteins | sample 1631181 | NCBI WGS metagenome assembly PVBE01 (sample SAMN08397723, study PRJNA350692) | Marine metagenome, whole genome shotgun sequencing project. | isolation source: water | place: Pacific Ocean | collected 2012-04
CGATAGAGCCTTCGCATACAAAATCCGGAAAGATTGAGCATGTTGAAATTAAAGCAAGAATAGTTGCTATCCAAGCAAGCCAAATGGTTACTAGAAAGCCGGAATAGATGCCAAGATAAAGTCCACGAGCCCATGGACTTCCTGCAGTGATATATTCACTCTCAACATTAATAGTTCCGAATAAAATACTCACCCCTTCATCGTTGAAGCCGATTGATCCATACATCACAACAACCAACACAGAAAGACCGAGTGTTAACCAGAATAATTTTGCAGCGCTAAGTTGGCGGTAGGCATCGAGGAGGAGTGCTTTGAATAATCTCATTTTTTACCTCCATGACTACCTGGGTTATCAATATGATCGACGGCACGCATGAACAAATCTTCGAGTGTTTCTCGTACGGGCTTGATTGAGCGAATAGTGCACTGTTCTGCGCGAAGGCGATCAATCAAATGCTGTACCGATGAAGTGTCATCACCAAGTTTTGTCATTGTGTGACCCTCAACCTTGTCGAATGCTTCATGTGACCAATTAGGAGGAGAACATTCAACTTCAATTTCAATTCTTTTGCTCTCATTTGTAAGGCTGTCAATCGTTCCTTGCATTGTGACTTTGCCTTTGACCATAATTGCAACGCGGTCACAAACCATTTCAAGTTCACTAAGCAAATGGCTGTTTAGAAAAATCGCATGCCCTTCGGCTTTGAGTTCGGATAGCAAATCACGAATTTCTCTTCTCCCAACAGGATCGACACCATCAGTTGGTTCATCAAGTATGAGTAACTGGGGTTTATTCATCAATGCTTGAGCAATTCCAAGTCTTTGTAGCATGCCCTTGGAATATGTACTTATTTTTTTCTTTTCCCAATCTCCAAGACCCAAACGATGGAGTAATTCTGATGAGCGCTTTTTCCTAGTGGATCGGTCAACATCGCTAAGAGCAGAAAAATAATTGAGAACTTGTGATCCTGTTAAATAACCCGGAAATCGATGGTGTTCAGGAAGGTATCCAATTTTTCGTAGACCATCAATGTGACCGATTGGTAGCCCAAGAACGGTGCCTGATGCTCGAGTCGGGTAAATGACAGTCATGATAATTTTGACAAGGGTGGATTTGCCTGCCCCATTTGGTCCAAGTAATCCAAAAATTTCTCCATCATTCACCTCAAGTGATACACCACGAAGTGCGTGCACTTTACCTCGATATGTTTTGTGGATATCAACTAGATTGATCGCTGGCATGCATGCAGTATACCTGCGTTATGATGCGTGGATGCCGTACAAGTGTTTGCAAACTTTCTTACATCATCTTGAAAAAGAAGGTGAACTTCAAAGGATAACGGAATCAGTTTCTCCTTTTCTAGAAGTAACTACGCTCTCGCAAAAAGAAGCAGTTGCACCATGTCCAACTGCTAGTCATTTTGCATCTGCCTTTGATATGGGAAGAGAAAACCTTGGAGGTAAAGCGCTCTTCATAGAAAATATTCAGGGGTGTGATTTTCCACTTTGTATCAATGTCTTTGGATCATACGCACGCATGGAACAAGCGATCGGTTGTGAAGAAGGGGGTTTTGAAGCGATTGCTAACACAATTGAAAAACTTACAAATACATCTCCGCCATCAGGTATTGGAGAGTTGATTTCAATGGCGAAACAATTCAAACCGCTGCTAGGCATGAAACCGAAGCGCCGCAAGGGAAGTGGGCTTTGCCAAGAACATGTGAAGCACACAAAGGATGGGGAGGTAGATCTCACTCGGCTCCCACTGATCAAGTGTTGGCCTTCAGATGGAGACCCAAGAAAGGTGGGGTACGACTTTTCTCCTGAGGAGTCCGGGACATCAGGCGGAGAGGGGAGATACATAACCTTCGCAGGTATCCACACGATTCATGCAGATGACCGATTTGAATCAAAACCAAAATCTCACAATATTGGGATGTACCGCGTGCAGTTGCTTGGACCGACATCACTTGCAATGCACTGGCATGTACATCACGATGGCGCTGCACATTGGAGATCTTGGAAAGAAATCGGTGAACCGATGCCAGTAGCAATTTGTTTTGGTGGTGAGAGTGTGCTGTCCTACGCAGCAACCGCTCCACTTCCTCCGGGCATGAGTGAATTGCTCATGGCGGGATTTCTAAATCAGGGAGGCATTGAACTTGTTCGTGCAAAAACAGTTCCCCTTTGGGTTCCTGCAAATAGTGAAATTGTAATTGAGGGTTTTGCGAATACGGATTGTGGCGATTGTGGCTGGGAACCTAACAATCCACAGGGCGAACCTCTTGGAGAAGGCGCAGTTTTCGAAGGACCCTTTGGAGATCACACTGGTTTTTATTCGATGCCAGATAGATATCCAATTCTTGATGTAACAGCGATCACGCACAGAAAAAATCCAGTTTTCCCTGCAACTGTAGTTGGTCCTCCGCCACAAGAAGATTATTACTTGGGTAAAGCAACCGAACGGATCATGTTACCCCTATTGAAAGTCATGATTCCAGACATAATTGATTATCATTTGCCAAGGTTTGGGACATTTCATAATTGTCTGTTCGTAAAAATTAAACCTGCGTATCTAGAAAATGCTCGAAAAGTGATGCACGCTGTTTGGGGTGCTGGTCAACTTGCTTGGACAAAAATTGTCATTATTGTGAATGAACATGTTGATGTGCATAACGAACGAGCAGTTTTCGATGCAGTTTCAGGAATTGATATTGATCAACATATAGAAGTCGTTCGAGGACCGCTAGATATTCTTGACCATGCAGCGCCAAAGATTGGATCGGGTGGGAAACTTGGTATTGACGCTACCCATACTACTTCTGGAAATGGAATAGAAATTATTTCAGTTCTAAAAAAGAAAGGTGGCGATGGTGCAGAAGCCCTGACGCAGGCAGACGCATCGTTGGATGAACGTGTCAAGATGATATTTGCAGTTGATGATCACATTGACAAAGAAAAACTCGGAGATGTGTTTTTCAACTTTTGCGCATGCTTTGATCCAACTCGTGACATGCATTATTTTGAAAACCGGATTGGTTTTGATGGCACTACAAAAATGGAAGGGGATGCGCGGAACGGAAAGGGTGTTCGCCCTTGGCCTCCAGCGTTAGTGTTGGACAGCAGCGATTGATTCAGGTTTTAGGAAAATGTAATACAAATTTCCTTCGGCATATTGCCCACCAGCTTTTATGCCAGCGGTTGGACCAATGCCCATAAAAAGATCAGCTCTTCCCGGCGCGCGAATTGCTCCACCAGTGTCTTGGTCAACCATAAATTGCGTAAATGTTTGTATTTCTCCTGTGAGCGAGCGAACGTCAGTGTCTACAAGAACGAGCCCGCCACGAGGGAATATTTTTTTATCTGTTGCGATAGATCTCTCAGCAGTGACAGGAACGCCAAGTGAACCAGCTGGCCAAGAATTACCATCATACTCTCTGAAAAAAACGAATGATTCGTTTTCATTAATGAGGTTGCTCACTTGCTTAGGGTTGCGGTCATAGAGACGGCGGATATTCCGCAAGCTTAGTTTGTTTGGTGAAAGTAACCCAGCCTTGAGAACAGATGAACCAAGTCCTGTGTAAGGTCTATCAGTTTTTCCAGCGTAACCGATGTACATCAATTCGCCATTTTCAAGACGTAACCGTGCAGAACCGTTGACATGAATTGTGTATGCATCAAGGTCATCTACAACCCACACAAGTTCATTTCCATTGAACATATTGCTTGATTCAATTTCTTTTCTCGCGGGCCATGGTGTGATAGAGCCATCACTTAGTTTTCTACCAATGGGTTCGCCACTAGAAGGGTCGGTCACGAGATCAGCGGGACGAGTATAGAGTGGGGCGTTATATCTTCTTGAAGGTGTTGTCGAGGCGTAAAAATCTGGAGAGTAATACCCTGTAAACAAAACAGTGCCATCGTTGTCACATCCTACAGAACGATACACATCAAAGTTGGTTTCTAATTTGTAGAGAAACTCGTTTTTTGTTTTGCACGTTGCAAGTAATGCACGTAATGCAATGACGGAGTTTTTTGCTTGTTCATGGGTGATGCCTTCAATAGGGAACCACTGTTTGCTTGAAGGAGCATCAAACCAAGCAATGGAATTATCAAGTGAATCTCGTAGGAAGAGATCCCGCTCTTCCCATGCTTCTCCAAGATCGGGCCATTTGTCAGTTGGTATATGCGTAAGTGCTCGCTGACCCGGTTGTAGAGGCTTAGAGTATTCAGGACCTGTGTTATTTGCAATTGTCTCAGTATTTTGCGAGCTATTGCATGCACCAAGGGCGAGAATAATGATGATTGAAAGTATCTTTCTCATAATAATAGGGTTTATCGACCAGTATCAAGGTTTATGCCCAAATGTCGTCGATAGAATAGACGTTGGGTGCTAGAATACTCATTCTGACCACTGAGGTCTAACTAGAAAAGAGCTTTATGATGATTGACACAATATTTGACGGATCATTTCTTGGATTATTCACATCGTTTGGATGGCAGGAAATTATCATTTTGCTTGTCATCGGGGTGCTTATTTTTGGCAAGCGCTTGCCAGAGGTTGGACGCAATTTTGGTAAATCAATCGTCGAGTTTAAAAAGGGAATCAAAGGTGTTGGCGATGAAATCGATGTAGAAGCTGAACGCCAAGCAACAAAAAGTGAAAAAACAACTGCCGACCTACCACCAGCAAAGGTTACTCCAGACCCAGTTGCATCCAAAGAAGTTGAAGAAGTCAAACACCCGCTTGATGACGAGTAAGTAACGTTACGTCACTGGGGGTTTTTCAATATGTACATATAACCGTCGCCACGGATCATCGCCAATGATCCGCCATTTATGCCCACGACCCTCAACATCTGCAGCATAAAAAACATCGCCCGGCTTTACAACTAGAACTTCACCATTACCAAAAGTGAACTCGATTGTTCCACCAAGTGTGACGACCATCTGTTTTCGTGGTGCAGGGTGCCAATCGTATACGCCGCCCGGATTTGTTTCAGCAAGCCGAACGCTGTCGCATGGAATTAGATCACTGACGAAAGTGCCATGTCCGTGATCTTTTGTACCAATTGTCCAAACCTTAAGCCCAGATACTTGCTCGTCGTTTGTACAAAAAAGTGGAAAATTGAGATCCATGATTTACTTGTCTGCTAACGCGCCAGCGATTTGCCATAGTGACGTCGCCATGCAAGTTAGAATCAGAATATGCAAAACTGCGTAAAGACATTTGAAGGGGAATTTCTTTGCTGGGCAACAACTACTATTTTCATTTTCAGACATGGTGTGTCTCCTTTGCATGCGTTATCGTCAGATTTTTGAGAAACTGATGAAATTGATGTTTAGATTTTTCTAATAACCACTCTGTGATGCGTCGTATAGCGTTCTATTCCTGCCTGATTGGAGGTGTGATTGTCATGGTTTCGATGGCATTGCTGTGGTGTGTAGATGTTGTAACTGGCGCATTCGTGGAGAATACCGCAGTTGGGTGGTGTACATTCTCAGGTGTTTTGTTCGTCGCCCTTGGCGTGTTCTACTTGATTGGGTGCGAACTCCATGGGTATCTTCAAGTTCGCAAGGTTGACCGTCTTTCGATTGCAATGCAAGGAGATAATGCTGCTCTGCTACGAAAAAGAGCAAGGTATTGGCTTGGTGAAGTGCATGAGTACGAGACGTGCGAAGAATTGAACATCAAATTGGGCGATGTTTTTTCACTCATTGATGCAAAAGTTGACAAAATGGTTGCAGCAGAGGCTGTAATCGTTGGAGCGGTTGTTGGAATTTCACCTTGGGCACTTGTCGAGAGTGGGATTGTTGCTTGGAGGCAATTGCGATTGATAAAACGAATTGCTCGTGAATACGGACTCCGTCCTGGCGTTGCTGGAACATGCAGATTAATTCGCCAGATAGCAATTTCTGTTGTGTTTGCAGATGTTAGTGAACATGCAACGCAGTGGCTTTCGTCCAAGGTACCCTCAATTGGTGGGCTTATTCCTGCAGCAGGGCAAGCGATTGCTGTTGGAGTACTCACCGCAAGAGTAGGGCTAGCATGTAAAAAAGTGTGTAATCCTGTGCTGAACAAAAAATACGCCCGATCAGGTTTACCATTTTTCTCCTCGCTTCGCAGTTTCGGGAAATTTGGGATATTCAGAGCAAGGAAATTACCTACGAGGTAATTAAATGAGTGCGGTAGAAAAAAGCACGTTGAGACGAGAAGAGAAAGTCTCAACGCACTTTAGTCACCCCACGTACCCGGATCTGCCCTCCGGATCTCCAGAAATCCTAGTTAGTAATTTCTAGGAAAAACTCCCACCGCCCAAAAATATGTGGCCCATATATCCCGTTGGGGCTCGATGAGACGAATATCTATTCAAAATAGACGTCCACTACTTATGCATGCGTATTACTGAGACAAAATAGTCGTTATTTATTGACAAAAACGACAGAAAAAACATAACGCCTTGCATAGCAAGGCGTTATGAGTGAAACTTTTTGAATAAATTACTCGATTGTCAGCGTGCCTGAACCGGTTGCACCTTGCCATCCACCAATTCGGATGAAATAGGTCGTTCCTGCTTGGACGGTGAAATCAATCGTAGAGTAATACGATTGGCAACCATTGTCACCATTAGCATCACCATTGCAAGCAACTTGGTTGTCGCTACTACCCTGATATAACACCATCGAGGTGTCATAGCTCGAAGGATCACACGTTGTGAAGTGTGCGTTCCCTGAGAAACTTGCGTTCCAAACAAACCAGATGTCTTGTGAGTTTGACCAATCTAGATAGGTTCCGCTGCACATGGATTCATCTGGCTCTGGGCTACTTGGAGTTGCGGAATCTGTTTCGTATGCGTTTTGACCGACTTGCGCCGTCATTGCTGTGGCAGCTTCGTCACCAGCTCCAGGGCAGGTTGTGTTTGCACAAGTTGTTTCATCACCAGAGTAGAGACCACCCGTTGCAGCACAATCAGTAGCACTAAGTTCAGAACATGAAGAATCTCCTGCACAACATGCACCTGTGACAACACATTCTGATCCGTAGATGTCTACGACTGCAAGTAAGTCAGAAACATCGACGCAGCAATTGCCATCAACATCGCCATCGGGTCGGTATGTTCCGTCTCCACAATCGCCCCAGTTGTCAATGACACCAAGGATATCAGCAACATCGACAAAGCCATCACCCGTGACATCTGTTGCACAAGTTCCGATTGGTAACGTGCAAGGATCAAGAATACCGATTTCCCACACAAACAATCCGCTTTCAAGATCACTGCCTATGACAGTTCCACTTGGGAAGTATGGATAAACATTCCACAAGCCATTAAAACTCGCGTTGTCATTGCTTGGATAGGTATCAAAATAACCATACTGCACAGGATTTGTTGGATTTGACGCATCAAAGACGCGTAAGCCTGATCGGTAGTTTGCTTCAAAGATCATGCCATTGTGGGTATACAAATTATGGTCAATTGATGTTGATCCACTTGTGAATGTACTTACTAAATGTGGGTTTGATAGATCTTCAACATTGAGTACTCGGGTTGTAGTGAGTGTTCCGTTGTACTGTTCGTCTAACTCATCATTGAGGTAGAAGAGCGTTCGGTCTTCAGAGAGCCACCCTTGATGCGAATATTGTGCACCACTGTAATACGATTGACCAACAACAAAAGGATTTGATTTGTTCGTAACGTCAACGATTGTGAGACCTGTATCGTTCCAGCCGCCACTAAAACCTCCGCAACAAAATGCAATTTGTCGTCCTGCGTAGGGTCCATCGGTGTACGTGACGACTTGAGCATCGTGAATATAGCGGTCTGTCCAAGACCCAACTTGTACGGGTGCTGCTGGATTTGCCAAACTGTAGATGTACATGCCATCCGCTACGCCACCGGTTCGATAGAGGAATCCACTTTCTGTGTCAATGGCGACATTGTGTGTAGAGCCAGAGCCAGCGGAGTTTAATGTTTGAACATTTCCATTATCGATGTTTGCCAGGTTAAAGACCTGAATGCCACCGCCCCCTTCGCTAACGCAGTACATATACGTTCCGTAGGTTTTAATATCGCGCCAAAGGCTGTTTGGCCCCGAAAGCGTTGCGACGATTTGTGCATCACCAGGGTTCGTTATTTCGACAATCACTGTACTGCTACTTGTTCCCATGAGCGCGTATTCACGCCCTGATGGTGAAACATATCCCCAGCAATCGTTGCCAGTATCAGCGCCATCAAGTGAACCAAGTGGTAGCCATGATTTGAGTTGAACATTTTCTGAATCGAATCCGAGGGAACGGTTTTCTCCAGGTTGTTGATCTGCTCGATATGCCGGAGCAATGACTGCTGGCTGGCGATCATTGATTTTAGGATCGTCCTGGTGGGCAAGTAATACTGATCCAGTGAGGGCAGTACCAAGAGCAGCAATAGTCGTGATATGTTTTGACATGGAGGTTCCTTTTCCTTGAACACCTCAGAATAGCCTAAAAAACAGGGTGGGGCTAACAGATTCTTAGGTATTTCTTAATTATACGGCGTTTATTGGGGGCAGGATCCCCAATTTCCTACAACTACGAGCAAATCTTCTATTGTTACAGAGCCATCGCCATCAATATCTGCTGATTGATCGTCGCTCCCCCACGCATCAATAATAATAAGAAGGTCACTTACATCTACTACGTTGTCCACATTGACATCTCCGAGGCAGATTGAGGTTCCACAATCAATGATCTCAAGTTGGAAATTGTCGATTCCAGCTTCAACGATACTTGCAGGTTCCGTATCTTCTGCGACAAATGCAACTCTCATTTGACTTGTAGTTTCAATGAAGGTGCCAATTGCAAAGTTTGCTGTTTCCCATTCTGATCCAGTACCGCCAGTTTGATGAACAAATGCCCATGTATCGCCATCGTCATTACTGACGTAGGTCAATAGTTGATCAGTTGATTGGCTATCGAAGAACCATCGAGCGTACGAAATGATGCCATCGGTGCCTTCAAGATCTAAGAGTGGGGAAACAAGCGAAGTAGAGCCACCATCAACATCCGCTGAACCAGCTGAACCACCAACGTCTCCGTTTTGTGTCACAAAGCACATTGTATTTTGCGAACCTCCGGTTGCGTCATCTTCTGGAGCAGCCATTTGTGAATTATAAATGGTGCCATTTGGATCAACGCGTTCCCATGCACCAGTTGAGAGTCCATCACTATTGATAACTGACCAGTTAGTTACATCATCTTCCATATCATCGCGGAAAACAATTTTAGTCCCATCACCAACGATAACGGAATACCACCCAGTTGGTGGGTCAGTAAATGTTGCCCCATTTTCTATGCTTGCTGAAACTTTGAATTCTAAACTTACAGCACATGGGGTTGCAGGCAATGTTGCTTCAAAAACATTGTTGCCAAGCGAGTTCATGGAAAAAGTATCCTCGTTTGTTCCATCAATTCGAACAGTAATGGTTGCATTTGTTGGATCAATATCTCCTTGACCTATAAGGGTAGTGTCAACAAGAAAAGCCCACGGCTCGTCGGGAATAATAAAGCCCGGTAGCCCATCTGGGTATGCAAACACAATACCTGTAGGTGCATCTTGTATCCAAACTTCGGTTGAGTTACAGCGACCCATGACAATGTCTAGCCATCCGTCACCATTGATGTCAAAAACAGCAACATCATGAACACCCGTGAGTTCGTTTGCGCTTATCCCAACAGATTGTTCTGAGAGTGAAATGTTTGGAACATTTCCAAGGTTGCGATAGATGTGGGTTGTTCGGGAGCAGCCCGAAATATCTACATCAACATCGGTCACAATGACATCTTCGTGTCCATCATTGTTGATATCTGCAATAAGAGCGTTGCCGCCAAAACCATTACTATTTTCAAGTGTAAATGAATCAAAGTTTGCGAATCCATCACCACCGTTACCCGAGTTCAGGTAGTAGGTATCAGATCCATCATCGACTACAACAAGGTCCATTCTTCCATCACCATTGAGGTCACCAACGGTAACAAAGTATGGTGCTTGTTCGTCAATAATGTCATACCCGTTGAAGAACCCTTCATTTGAGGGGTCGTTGTAAGTAATGGCAACATGTTGAGGAGGATTAAGTGAAGTTTGTTTAACAATATCAAGGATACCATCGCCGTTCATATCAACAATGTTGCTTGCGGCGCCGAATGCGGAATCTAACATTTCGCTGTCCATTCGCTGGGTGCTTTCATCGGTAAAAAAAGCGTTGCCATCGTTGATGAGGAGACGATTGTTGTAATCGAAAATTTGTGTTGTACCACTGTCGTAATCGCCAAAGTACAAATCGGGAAAACCGTCACCAGAAATATCACCAACTGCAAGACTGCAAAACCTAGGTCCAGCAGTGTCGTGCATCTGGGGAATACGTGCATTCTCAAAGCGAAAGCCTTGCCAAATGCCATCGCTCTCGCCAAGGTTCATATAAATCCGAGGATGAGATAATTCTTTGGTGGAATTGTCGGTGAGCGTCGTGACTGTAATCATGTCAAGCCAGCCATCGAGGTCAAGATCGTGAAGAATGATGTCACGATCATTTGTTGGGGTAAAGAATCCTTGGTCACCAGAAACATCAGTGTTTGTTGCATATTCTGTTGTACGATCAGTGAGGACGCCGTTTTCATTCATAAGGAGAACATTGATGTCACGTCCTGTTGAAGTGAAAGGTTCCTTGCGAATGCACACGAGATCAATGTCGCCGTCTAAATCAACATCGCCCCAAGCGTAATCTTTTTCTTGTGAATCATTTGATCCAAGAGAAGGATCACAGATGAGCCTCGCGTCCGTTTGGTTCGTGAAGTTTGCGAACCCGCCTGAAAGAACGAGTTCCGTAACAAGAATGGTAGTTACTATCATGAACAGGGGCCCCAATTTCCAACGATGAAAAGAAGATCGGTCACGTCAACTTCGCCATCTCCATTGATGTCTGAAGCACAATTCATACATGGTCCCCACGCATCGATCATTGTGAGAATTTCACTCACTCCAAGATTACCGTCGCCATCAAGGTCACCTAAGCACGTTTGACAACTGTCTGGAACGCCGTTGTTGTCATCATCTGTTTCTCCAAGAAGAATATCGAGCAGGTCATTCGTGCCGTTCTCATTGCAGTCAGCAAATTCGTCATCGTATGCAATGAGGAACACTTCAAAGTCATCTAGGTCAATGTCGCCGTCTTGATCGACGTCGTGAATTGCACATAGATCATCTGGGGTGACAGTCGTCCCGAAGCAAGGATGAAAACCGATTGTGTCGGAGTAACCATGAAAATCGTTTCGTTCAACGTCTCCATCAGAATCACTGTCGAATTCAACTTGACCAAGTGATCCTAGAAAAGAAATGAGTGCGTTTTGATCATCAACTCCGAGTGCAGCGAATGCTTCAGCTGAAGGTTCGCCTTGTGAACCAAAAACACCGTGTTCTGCAATAGCATCACGAATACGAGAATCAAACGTGCCTGCACTAAAACGTGCGTCGTGCCAAAGTGGATCGCGGTAAGCGACACCCCAAAGAGGTGGCGTCTTTAGTTGTTGCCCGTTTGCCTCACCTTGCACAATTCCATCACCTGCAATACCCATGTCGTGAAGTAGAAAGTCACCATAAGGCTGAATGGATACATTTCTAAGGACTGATTCTGTTTCTGGATCATTGCCCGTTGTAAACGTGGGTGTGTGGCATACGGCGCAACCAATGTTTATAAAAACGGTTTCGCCTTGCATGCCCATCTGCGGTGTTTGGGATGGTGGAGCGAGAAAACGTTGGAAGTCTGTTACTCGGTCAATGAAGTCATAACCATCTGCATCAGGGCCATCTTCGGGATCAGCAACAGTGTCGCAATTCGCAAGAAGTTCTTCGTCACCGTTAGGAGCGTTGTCGAAAGGTAGGAAACGGTTACTCAACCCCATTTCATTTTGAGATGCATCTGAAGAAAAAGTTAATACTGAAGCAACTTGTGCTTTCCAACCAAATCTACCTACATGTAATTCGTCGGTTGGATCTTCAAAGTTTGAGACCATGTGAGCATGCCCCCGAAGTGTTTCTGGTTGCGAATCACGATTTGCTAGAAGATCAGCATCGCTGATTGCTTCAACAAGACCAAAGGCGAGTGCGCTATTGGTTACTCTAAGTGAAGTGACATTTGCTTCAGGTGGCACAAACTCTGCGCAGTCATCGTTGATGGCTTCTGCTTGTCTAAGCGAGCCACCAAGTTCTGCAAGTGGATCGAATCCGCCCTTCTTTCCTATGAACCCAAAGCGTGTGACTGTTTGTGATCCTGCACCGCCAATAGGGTTGTTGTGGCAACTTCCGCAACTTGTTTGGTTAAAAATTGGCCCGAGTCCGCCTTCGATAGTGAGGTCTTCGTTGAAGGCGATTTTTCCGATTTCAAACCTACTGAGTAGATCGGCTGTGAGGGTTGCGAGTGGTTCTCCAGGGCGCTCTTGTGGAGAAGTGGCGAGGGCAGTACTTGAAAAACCAATTAAGCAAAGTGCACGGAGAGTGCGTTGATTATTAAACATTATGTATTTCTCTCCTTTATATCCTTCATAAGAGGATACGATATCCTTATAGATTTAGTTGCAACTATTAATGTATATGTGCTGGAATAGTATGAAGAGTATGTGTAATTTAAAACATATATTAATATCCTTTTTTCTGCTTTTGGGCTGCCAGGATCAACCAACAGAAGAGGTACCACTTGATGCATCGCTGAATACCCACTATTCCTTGATTATTGCAGGCAATACGGGATCTGCGAGGGTTAGAATTCGCCAGTACATGGATGATCGGAGTGCATCTGCCCAGCCCTTGTTTCTCTTGGGGCTAAGTTACCATCAAGAAAAAAAATACACAAAAGCTGTGGAATGGTTTGAAAAAGCAGCAACTTTCGATAATTTAGAAGATCGGTATCCTCCAACATGGCACTTTTTGGGGTGGTCGTACTATTACTTAGGCGAGGTTGAGAAATCAAAAAATGCGTTCAATACATTTTTGACGATGCATCCAAAAGAGGGCGATTCTCTCTTTGGACTTGGTTTGCTTGCGATGAACGCAGGTAACCTCAATGAAGCGGAAGTGTTGTATACCAAATCTATTGCCGCGCAAGAGGGAAATTCTAAGCCGCAAGCAAAAGCAATGTCACGTCTTGGTGATGTGTTTGTCTTGCAAGGAAACGTGAACGCTGCGCAATCGATGTATATGCATGCAGTTGAACTCGACCCAGATTTGTATGAAGCTTGGTATCGACTCGCAACAACATACGACCGTTCAACACACGCAGCACGAATTGAACAATTACTAAAGAAATCAAAAGAAGCTAAAGAACGTTTTTACATACATGATCATGTTACGAGGTTTCCAGAATGAAACGGTTGTTATTCTTATTCATTCTGTTTGGTTGTGAGCAAAGAGAAACGCCTCAACCAAGTTTTATTTTTACAGAAGTTCAAACTGACATCACTCCGACTGTTTGCGGTTCAAAAGATGCAACGCAAATTATAGAAGTCAATGGAACGGGGCTCGCACTCTTTGATTATGACAATGATGGTGATTTGGATGTGTTCGTTGTCAACGCTTCAGACCAACCATGCCGATTGTATGAAAACATTAGTGATGGTTCGATTGTATTTCTAGACGTAACGGAAGATAAAAAAATTGACGTCAAGCGTTGGGCAAATGGAGTAGCGGTCGGTGATGTTAATGGCGATGGTTTTGAAGATTTGTACCTCACTTGTTTTGGTCCAAATGTGTTGCTTATGAATAATGGGGGGAAGTCATTTACAGATATCACCGAACAAGCGGGCGTTGGAGATGCTCGTTGGGGGACAAGTGCTGCTTTTGGTGATCTTGATAACGATGGCGATCTCGATTTATATGTTTGTAATTATCTTGAATTTGATTCGAAAAACCCTCCTCCTAGGGCAAAGTACAAGGGGACGTCAGTCCTTGGTGGTCCACATGGGATGATTCCTGAGAGTGATATTGTGTATGAAAATATGGGCGATGGTGCATTTTCGGATGCAACTGAAGCGTGGCAACTCGATGCACCACCAGCATTTTCTTTGAATGTTGTCATTCTTGATGTTGATGGTGATGGGATGCAAGATATTTATGTTGGCAATGATTCAATGGCAAATTTTCTTTTTAAGAACAACGGGCGTAATTCTGGTGAACGGTTTATACAAGAAGGAATACATAGTGGCTTGGCTGTCAACGGTGATGGTTCAATGCAAGCAACAATGGGAATTGCCATCGCAGATGTTGATGGCAGCGGATCACCAGATTTTTTCACAACAAACTTTTCAAGTGATACAAATACACTGATGTTGCAAATGGATAACTATTTTGAAGACCGAACAAATTTATATGGTTTAGGTTTACTAAGCCGTACATTACTCGGGTGGTCGTGTGGTTTTCATGATTTTGATCTTGATGGTGACGAAGATTTGCTCGTTGTGAATGGACATGTGTACCCAGAAGCTACAGCAAATACAATGGACAGTGATCTTTTTCAACCCATGTTGTGGATGTCCCGAGTTGGCAAACGTTTTGTAAAAGTAGAGGCTCAAAAGAATCCAGAAAAATATCAAGATCGAGCTGCTGTTTTTGGGGATCTTGATGGTGATGGGGACACCGATGTTATTGTTTCTCAGCGAAACGGGCCTGTTCGAGTGTTACGCAATGATGCAGTTGGTGCTGAGCCCTTAGTAATTCATTTAGATGGTCATGCACTAGGTGCTGCATTGAAACTAACCCTTGATGATGGCTCAGTTATTTCTAGGTGGAATCATAGCGGAGGGGGGTTTCAGTCATCTGTTTCTACAAATCCTACGTTTACGTTTCACACAGGTCGTGTGCCTGTAAAATTAGATATTACGTGGGGGAATGGCAATTCCCAAACTTGCAGTGTCGTTCCAAATAGTGGCGACTTTATTGTGACTCAAATCGATTGAATTTCACTACATTCGGGAGAAGTTCAACTTACTTTAGCACATCGGCTTTTGTGTAAGACTTACCAAGTATTGCCTTGTCATCCGCGCCCATCCAATCGTTGAGAACGGTGGCATACACTTGTCTGAAATCTGTGTTATAAATCAAGTCACCGTCATCAAGTTTTGTCAAGGATGGATGCGTTCCAAGTAAACCAGGCTTTACCATGTCGCCAATCAAAAACATTGGTGCTGCAGTACCGTGATCTGTTCCAACCGAACCGTTTTGGGCTACACGGCGTCCAAACTCACTGAACATCATCGTGAGGACTTTACCCCCATTCCCCTGTGTTGAAATATCTTTTTGGAATGCGTTGAGTGAATCCCCAACCTGACGCATAAGATTAGCGTGAGAGTTTAGTTGATTTGCATGTGTGTCAAATCCGCCAAGACTCGCATAATAAACACGGGTTGGAAGTCCAGCTCGAATCATCGCAGCAATCATTTGCAACTGCTGAGCGAGTTTTCCATCTGGGTATTTCACAAGAGGTTGAACTTGCACTGCTTTTCGAATTTTGTCTGAAGAAACTTGAGCATCCAATGATGTTCGAACGAGAAAATCTAATTGGCTGTTTTTAGATACGCCTTGCATAGAATCTCGGCGATTGATGTCATCGTATGTTGCTGCAAGTGAATCATCAGAATCTTTTCCTGCCCATTTGAACAACTCTTCAGTTTCAAAATTAACCGCTTTTTGTGTCTTGCCATGTAATGCAAGCGGCGCTTTGGGACCGATTGCAATTGATCCCTTTGGATTTGGTTTGCCTGCACATGTGTTGTCAAAATATTTGCCTAACCAACCATACCCCTGAGCAGAACGATTTCCTGTATGCCAAATATCTGTAGAAGTGAAGTGTGAACGGTTCGGGTTGGGATACCCAATTCCCTGCATAATTGCAGCTTGTCCATTATCAATAAGTTCACGAAGCCCTGTGAGGTTTGGATGTAACCCAATACCATCAGCCCCAGGAATCGACAACGCGCTTCCTGCATTGCTTCTTGAACTTCCTGGTGCACCAATTGCTAATTGAGAACGGTGGTTGTAGTAATCTCTAGAACCATACGGCACTACTGTATTTAGACCATCATTTCCCCCAGCGAGTTGAATCACGACTGTGACTCTGTCATCAGGCACGCCTGCTTGAGAAGAAACTAATGAACCAACAGGAAGCATGATTCCATGGGCAGATTTTTGCAAGAATGTTGGCACTGTTGTAGCCATAGACAGAAAAACCATCCCTTGCTGCATAAACAACCGTCTGCTGTATGTATTGTCATTTCCCGTACTAAGATTTTCGTTTTCATGTGGATGGTGATGTGTCATGCGTCGTTCCTCAACTAAGTTGATACTCTGGCATTGCAGTTATCAATGTGAGTAAGCCAGTTACAGTTCTATTGTCTAGTACGTTGTGTTGTGTTTTTAAATAATCAAGGAGAGCGTCTTCTCGTTCCTTTTGAATGTTTGGATTGCAAAGTACGTTAGTAAGTAGGTATCGCACTGCTTGTTTTGGAGATTTTGTTCTTCCACCGAGCAAAGAAATAGCATCATATTTACTTGCATCAGCATTCCAAGCATATCCATCTGGTTTTTGCCCAGTGAGTAAAAAGAGAAGGGTATTTTGCCGCATAAACATGGTTGAAGTGCTGATCCAAGCTCTTCCACCATCCCAACCTTTTACAGAAGGGGGAGCGAATAGTTTTTGCCCCATCAAATTGGATGCAAGTGAGAGTGTTCGCAACAACTTTTTTCGATCTGGAGGATTGACAGTTCGCATTGCTTGGACAATCAATTGGATGGGGCTCTTGATAATTGAACGTACATTTTCTTCATCATAAAAATGTTCCGAAAGAAGCATGGCTTTCATGACATTTTTGATTTTCCAATTTGATCGTTTGAATACACTTGCTAGTTGCCCAACATATTTTGTAGCATCTGGTGTTGGACCATGTGGCAAATCATTGATGAAGAAACGATAGAGCTTCCAGATAACAAATGTAGATACACTTGGTCTTGTGAAAATCAGATCAACAAAATCATCACCATCAAATTGTCCTCGTCGACCAAATATTGTTTTGACGCCTTCGTCGTGTTGACGGGTTCTGAATGCGAAAGCATCGTCTTCGAAGGTATACCCCGTCAAGGTTCTGGCACCTTCTTTTATATCATCTTCTGTGTACCCGTCGCCCTCGCCAAGAGTGAAGAGTTCCATTAGTTCACGGGCGAGATTTTCGTTTGGAGCTTCTTTGCGATTTTGATGATTATTGAGATATTGGATCATTGCTGGATCGTGCACGATGCCACGAACTAAATCTTCTTTGAAGTTTCCCATGGCATTTGTACGGAAAAATGCATTTTGCTGATACATGTGAAAGCTATTTTCAATTGTTCGATATCCAGTTGCAAAATGACCATGCCAAAAGAGTGTTAGTTTTTCTTCAAGTGGTCGTGGCGTTTCGATCAGACGTTTGAGCCACCATTCTTCCATTTCAGAAATTTGTTTTCGATCGGCACGTTGTCGTCGTTGTCGCTCTTGCCTTAGTGTTTCAAGTGTTGCTTCATCACCATCTTGCCGAGCTTTTTTTATCATTTGCCCTTCGCTCTTTGTGCGCGGTCGCATGATGTCGTTGTCAAAATCCTCTGCACGTACTGGTGAAGGATCTTTGACTCGTGCATACTCAACAATGTACTCAACTGCTTTATCGAGCCCCATTTTTGTAAGTAAAGATATTTGTCTTTCTGTTCCTCCGAAACCAGCGCGGTTGAGAAGGTGTTGTGCCTTCCACTCATCAAATTTGCTTTTATCTAGCTTTTTGAGTGTGCTACTTTGCATAGAGAGACTCCAAGTGGTTTGTGAAAAAATATAATCGTGCTGCGTTGAACGATTAATTTGATAGAGCTATTGCATATTTTCCATGATACGTTGCTGCCGCAGCTTTCGTTTGAGTAAAATTGCGTTCCCAATGACTGTGACATCACTAAAGCCCATTGCAGCAGCTGCAATGAGGGGTCCGTGTGGTCCGAGAACCCCGAATGCTGCGAGCGGAATTGCAGCAACGTTATACATGAAAGCAAAAACAAGATTTTGTTTTATTGTTTTAAGCGTATCTCTTGCAATCGAAACGGATTCTGCGGTTGATTCAATGGAATTCGACGGAATGATGATCGAAGCCGATTCCATTGCAACGTTTGTTCCTGATGCTATCGCAACACCTACGTCTGATGCTGCAAGGGCAGCAGCATCGTTGATCCCATCACCGACCATCATCGAAGGCCTTGGAAGGCTGGCAACAATTTCAGTTTTTTCGCTTGGTGAAGCTTCGGCGTGGACATGTTCTGGTTTGATGCCAACTTCTTTCGCAACGGCGATTGCATTTTCAGTTCTGTCACCCGAAAGCATGTGTACCTCAACTCCGAGTGTGCCTAATCGTGCAATTGTATCTTTTGCATCTGGACGGATTTCGTCAGTAACAGAAATACGACCAATAAAAGAGTCTTCAACTTCTACGCGGCACGTTGCTGCGTTATCTCGCAAGACCGCAACCTTTCTTCCATCGACTTCGCCTTTGACGCCGCTTCCGGGTGTTGCTTGAAAATTAACAACTGTTGGAACTTCGATGTTTTGTTTATGTGCTTCGTTTACGATTGCAGAGGCAATAGGATGTTCACTTGGAGTTTCGACGGAAGCTGCGAGCCTGATGAGTTCAGTTTTTGAGTAACCACTTTCTGGAGTAATTTGTTCGACAACAGGTTTTCCAAGTGTAAGCGTTCCGGTTTTATCAAAAATACACGTGACAGTTTTTCCTGCGAGTTCAAGAGATCCAGCGTCTTTCACTAAAATACCACGCAAACTCGATTCGCCCGCTGCAACCATCACTGCCATAGGTGTTGCAAGTCCAAGCGCACATGGACATGAGATGACTAAGATCGTGACAGCAGAAACAATTCCTGTTTCGGTATCTCCTGCGATTATCCAACCGATGACTGTTACTGCTGCAATCGCAAGGACGATAGGAACGAAAATACTAGCGACTTTGTCAGCAAGGCGCTGCATACCTGCTTTGCTCGATTGGGCGTTCGTAACGAGTTGGGCAATTCGAGAAACGGTTGTGTGTCGACCGTCGACGTTTGTTTTAAGAACGAGCTGACCAGATGTGTTCATCGATCCGGCGATGAGTACATCGCCGATTCCTTTTGCTACTGGGAGGGGTTCACCTGTAACTATTGATTCATCAACTTCGCTTGCGCCTTCAACAACATGACCGTCAACTGGAATTCGGCTACCGGGACGTACGAGCAATCGCACCCCTTCAGAAACTTCTCCCGTTGGAATTTCGGTTGTTGAACCATCTTCGTTGACCTGTTCTGCAACATCGGGTTGCATGCGGAGCAATTCGCGAATTGCAGAACCAGCTTTTGCAGATGATGTGGCTTCAAGCCAATGTCCAATACTAATAATTGCAAGCAGGGCGGCCGCTTCCATGAAGTACATTGGATGACCAGTTTCGTAACCATAATTTTTAGCGATAAATACAAACAGAGAAAAGAAGTACGCAGAAGATGCGCCGATTGAAATGAGCGTATCCATGTTTGTTTGTAATCTTTTGGCTGCTGCAAATGCAGAAGTAAAAAAACCACTGCCGACCAAAATCATTGAAACAGTTGATGCAGCAAACATAATCCATGGAATCCAAGGACCTTCAAGACCAAGGGTTCCTGCACTCCAATGCAGTGCTTCAAAAGGCGCCCAAATTGCTACGCCGAGAATCGCTCGGCGTTTCCAGTTGGAAGCATTTTTCTTTTGCCGTTGTTCAATTTCAGTCGCCATTTTGGCAGGATCGATGCCAGCATCCTCGACCGTGGCTGGATAGCCCGCGGCAGTTACGGCGGCGGCGAGCGCTTCACCATCAAGACCCTTGCCAGTCACTGTTCCACGCCCAGTTGCAAAAGCAACGGAAGCAGATTCCACTCCATTTATGGACAAAAGGGCTTTTTCAACACTAGAGCTGCATGCGGCGCAGTTCATTTCACCAATTTTGAGGTCAATTTGATCCATGTAAGGCATCATAACCGTACGCACTTGCACTTGGACCAGTCCCCAGGATATTTGGCACTTGGACCTGGCACCGGTGCCAAGTCCAAAATGGTTAAGGAGTTGGATTATTTGAAAAGGAGGGTATAATCTATGGATGCGAAATGACCGTACAAACCGATTGGCAATGCTCTTGGTCGTATTTTGCTGTCTTGGCACGACAGCAGTAGCGATGCCAGCAACCACGCAAACTGTTTTAACAGTTGTTGTAGGTGGAACGACATCACAAATTGCATACGAATTGGAATCATATGAATGCCAATTTCAGGTCAAGAATGAGGATGTTTCATCCGCTTTACGCAGAACTCCAATTCTTCCGGGGATCAATATGGAACTTCAGAACTTACCGCCACCATCAATCCGATAGATTTCGTTGTGTGGCGATATAAGATCGCAAATTTTCATTTATTACATTTCCATTTAGATAAAAAAGTGAGGTGACGCATGGGCGTTCCCGTAGTAGGTACGATTGGTCGAAAACTCTTTGGTAGCCGAAATGACAGGCTAGTCAAAAGATATATGAAATTGGTAGATCAAGTTTCAGCACTTGAATCCGAAACTGTGGTTTTGACGGACCAAGAATTACGAGCAAAAACAGAAGAGTTTCGTGAACGGATAGCTAGTGGTAAAGAGTCCGAAACGGATCTGATTCCAGAAGCATTCGCCGTTGCAAGAGAAACGATGGACAGAGCGGTAGGAATTAGAAACATATTTGATCCGATACACGAGTTTGATCCATCACTACTTGATGATGATGCAAGAAAACTCTTCGAAGAAACCAAAGCAACTATGGATGCTACCGAAGCGCATCCTCCCACAGGAGAGTTCCTTGGTTCAAATGAACCTGTTCCGGCATGGAAATTTGTTGATATTCCTCATGAACTTTACGCTGCAGTTCGTAAGATTTATCCAAAATCAAAACCACCATTTCGCGCTCGGCCATTTGATGTGCAACTAATTGGCGCGGTCGTTCTGTATGAAGGTCGCATTGCAGAAATGAAGACTGGTGAAGGTAAAACAATTGTTGCCCCTCTTGCTTGTTATCTCGCTGCACTTGTTGGGAAACAAGTCCACGTTGTCACAGTCAATGATTACCTCGTGCAACGCGACCGCGATTGGACGTTCCCGTTTTTCCGTATGCTTGGTTTAACAGTTGGTGCAATTCATCCACAGCATATGCAACCTCCACAGCTGAAACAAGTCGCATACCAATGTAACGTTCTCTATGGAACAACGGCAGAGTTCGGTTTTGACTACCTTCGTGACAACATGAAAATGTCGACAGCAGAGCAAGTGCAAAAACATCGGCAAATCGCAATCGTCGATGAAGTTGACTCAACATTAATTGATGAGGCGAGAACTCCCTTAATTATCTCAGGACAAGCCCATAATGAACAACCACGCTACGATCTTGCCGATCGTTTAGCTAGGCATTTAATGGCAAAACAAAAGCCATGGGATGACGCTGATCAAGCGGTACAAACTTGTCTTGTTACGATCAGTGGGCTTGAAGGTGATATCCGAAACGCAATGGATAAGTCAGCGGTTCCAGCAATGAAGCAAAAAATGGATGCAGCAAAAAAAATGCTTCCAGAACTCGAGACAACTCGAGATGCGTATACACAGTTTTTTGAGCTAGAACTTGATAAAAAACGAGCAACTCTTACACATGAGGGAATTGCTGAAGCCCAAACAGAAGCTGGAATCGGCTCCTTTTATGTAGGGCAAAATATGGACGTGCCACACCTTTTGGAACAATCCATTCGCGCACATGCAGTTTATAAACGTGATGCAGATTACATCGTTGCAGCTGATGAAAAAGGTGAACAAACGATTGTAATTATTGATCAAAACACTGGCCGTAAAATGGTTGGGAGACAATGGTCAGATGGTTTGCATCAAGCAATTGAAGCGAAGGAATCCGTTCCAATTAAGCAAGAAACACAAACGATGGCAACAATCACCATCCAAAATTTCTTCAAGTTGTATGAAAAACTTGCAGGCATGACTGGTACTGCAGACACAGAAGCTACTGAGTTTTATGAAATTTATTCACTTGATGTCATTGTAATTCCAACAAATGTGCCAATTACTCGAATTGATCACAACGATTTAGTTTTCACATCTGAAAAAGATAAAGTGACTGCTGCTGTCAACGAAATTCACGCTATGCACGATGTTGGTAGACCAACTTTGGTGGGAACAACGAGTGTAGAGAAATCCAAGGAACTTAGTGATGCACTTACCAATAGGTTCAAGGTCGATCACGAAGTACTAAATGCCGAACAGCATGAACGTGAATCAGAAATCGTAAAATTTGCTGGTAACCTTGGTGCTGTGACTGTTGCAACAAATATGGCTGGTCGTGGTACAGACATTAAGTTGAGCCCGCTCACGCCAGATAAATTAATTGAGTATTGGAAGCGTCGCGACCTTTGCCCACGTGACGTTACTGCAGATCTTGGCGAAGAAGAGGTTGTCAAGCGCATTTGGCGTCATGTAGCTCCAAAGGATCTGGGTTTGAAAAAATCAGATGTTGATGCAATGGATGATGCAGCAATTTTCAAACAATTACTTGGGCAATGGTGGAGCACATTCTGTTGGTGGGTTGACGGTGATAAGGCATCTTCTACAAGTGAAAAGAAAATGATGGAAGATTTAGATCGAAGTGGTGCATGTATGTTGCATCGCCTTCGGTTCTATGAAAATATTGAAGACATGGGTGGTTTGCATGTTGTAGCAACGGAAAGACATGAAGCACGCAGAATTGATAATCAACTTCGTGGTCGAAGTGGTCGTCAAGGTGATAACGGTTCAACCCGTTTCTTCTTGAGTCTTGAAGATGATTTGATGAAAATGTTCGCAGGCCCTCGAACACTTCAACTTTTAAGCAAAATGGGGATGAAAGAAGGCGTTGCTATTGAGCACAATATGCTCACTAAGGCAATCACAAAGGCACAACGTAAAGTTGAAGAACGCAATTTTCTCGTTAGAAAGAATATTCTTGAATATGACGAAGTAATGGATCATCAACGGCATGTCTTTTACGATTTGCGGCAACGTGTTTTAGAAGGCATCGAAATACGTGAACTCATTTTTGAGTATATAGAACAAGCAGTAGAGGATTCAGTTTTTAATTACCTTGACCCCTCGTATTCAGCAAATTGTATTGAAGAGTGGTTACGAGAAAACATTTCTGTAACGATCGACGCAGACCGCATGATTGGCAAAGATCGAGAAGATTTACATAAACTTATTATTCGTGATGCACTTGGAGAATCCGCAGAAGTCATTCGTGTAACGATCGGCGAATATCTTCCAGATACGATTGATCTTGGTGATGGTAAAATTTCTGAACGAGATGAAACAACTTGGGATTACAAAGCCGCTGTTGACTGGGCAGTTGCAGCGTGGGACAGTGATCTAACTATTACTGAAGCAACCGAAATGGATCGTGAAGAAATTGTTGCAAGAATTGAAGAATCAGCTGCAGCAAAAATCCAATCAACCGATTTGTCTCCACTTGATACATATCTTGTGGCGCAACATGGACAACAAGAATTGGCAAAGTGGATTATTGCAAAGTTTGAAATTTCATTTGATAGTTCAGATCTCACAGATCTTGAACCTGAAGAAGCAGTAGACCTTGTGATGGAACGCGCTTTAGATGCCTACCGAACACGAGAGCAAATATATCCTGTTGATTTCATGATTGATATGACATCAATGCGATTGCAACAAGACCCAGCAAAAGCTATCGAAGCATTTTGCCAGTGGGTAAAATTGAAATACGAACTTGATTGGACACCGCAAACGTTGCCTTCCAACAATCCTGATGATTTGAAAAAATTCTTACTTGAAGAAGCGAGTAGATGGGATGAAGATCGAACGGAAAGACGTGCGCAGCGCATCGTTGATGAGAGTGGTGGCGATATCGATGCTTGGTTACGGACAAATTGGAACTTCGCGCTGACTGATGATGAAAAAGAGCAAGCTGAAACAGATCCATTATTTGTTGCAACGAAGAAAATCAAACAAATGCAACGTGCAGAACTTGCGCAACTTGAGCGTAATGTTCTCTTGCAAATTTTCGATGGAGCATGGAAAGATCACTTGCATCAAATGGACCAAGTTCGCGAATCCATTGGGTTCCGATCGTTTAGCCAGTTAGATCCTAGGATTGAATTTAAGCGTGAAGGTGCTCGTAATTTTGATGAAATGTTTGGAAACATTCAAGATCGTGTAACAGATTTGGTGTTCAAAGCGAAAATGCAGGTTCGGATGCCGCAACAACAGCAGCAACCAAAGCAAGAATCTGCAAAACCAACTTCTCAGCAGCCTCGCTCAAAGCCGAAAGTAGCAGAGCAATCTGTTAGAGCAGCATCTGCTGCTGCGTCCAAGGACGATCCTACTTCAGGTGGTGCAATGACCGTTGGTCGCAATGAACCCTGTCCGTGCGGAAGTGGCAAGAAGTACAAAAAGTGCTGTGGCAAACGTTAAATTGATCAGCGGTCAAGTTGACCGTGGGTTTATTTGGTCTGCGAATGCCCACGTTGCGAAGACGACGACTGGTAAGACTGAAAGCCATGCACTCCCACCGATGTAACCAGCTTCAAGGAGTGGTAGTGAAACAATGGCGACAAGTGAGAAGAGTGCTATACGTAGTGGTGTAAACTGTTTCTTTGTCCAAACAAATGTTGCGACGAGCCCTGGAAAAACTAATCCGTAAAAGACAAAGAACCGCAAGTAATCATTCGCCATAGCACGAACGTTCTCATATTCGCGATGTGCGATTGCAATGCCAACAGCACAAGCAATAATTGTGCCTAATGCAAAGATTGTTCTGCGAGCTTTAACTTCGCACAGCCAGCCTTCTCGAATATGCGCTCCAACTGTAAATATTGCTTGAGAAATTATGTGAACTGCAATCACAAATGCAAAGCCCGCTACGAATGCATCACGATACAAACAAGTCAGGCCGATCATTAACGCAAAAGTCAGCCCAAACACACCAAATGAATGTTTCGAAGGTGAGGATTGCAATGCTTTGTGGAATGTTGGGTCAAGATACGGACAGAGCAAAAATCCAAAGGTTGTAATTGGTAGCAGCCAAACTACTTCTTGCCAAGGGTGCGTTTGTGTCGTTTCGACATTAATAGAACCGGGCCAAAATGATATTCCTATGCCCAGAGAGAGAGTCCAAACTGCCGTTGCAAGTATTGGCCATAAGCGATTTGGCAAAAAACTAATGATCAGGCCTGATAGTAATACGATTGATGGAAGTGCAATCATCCACCACGCAGGTAGATCTGGGATGAAATATCTCGCAACAATTGCTAGAAAAAATGCGTGAAATGCGATTGTGATTACTGCAAAACTTGCGAGTGCCCCTCGGTATTTTTCAGCAAGTTTCTTAGAGCGTTCTGGAGTTCGCAGTACATAACCAAAAGCGGTACATCCAATTACATTTGGAATCGCGAACATAAAAAAACCACTCCAACCGTAACGGTCGATTAATACAATAGGGAGAAACATGCCAATGCACCACGTCCAACTGCACGCGAGGTACAGTCCCCAGCCGATTGTTTTGAATAGCTTCACTTCGCCTCTTTTTGCTTTTTCTTGCGACTAAATCGTTGGCGAATCATGGATTTTGGAGTGCAATGAAAAGTAAGTTCACACCGACCAACGCGAATCTCTTTTTCGCGTTTGTGTAATGTTTGTGTAATGTCAAGGGTAAAGTCAATGTTGAATTCCACACCAAATTTCATTTGTTCATTGAGTTCGTCTCGCACTTGATTTGCATTTTTCACATTGTAAACTGCAGGTCCATAGCAAGGCCGCAAGAATCGGTATGACATATTTTTACAAACAACCGCATAATCACTTCCGCAATGCTTAAACAAAAACATCCCTGCGGCAACTTCACTATTTCCTAAAAGAGCCGCGCCAGCCATTGCGTTGTAGAAATTTCGGTTTGATCGCTTAAATGGCAAAACTGCAGTGAATCGGTCATGTGTAATTCTTCGCATAGTGATGCCGCTACGAAAGGCAAAGGGGAGCCAGATCAATGAACAAACTCGGTGCCAAAAATTATTTTTTGTGCTCAATCTGGTGATGTATGCTTCAGTTTTTTCCCAGAAGGATAAATCCTCAGGTTGTGGTTGGATTTCTTCAATTGGACATCCTGAAGTGCCTGAATCGGTAACTTCTTGCTCAGATGAAGCCAAATCGCATTGTTCTTGGATTGAAGACATGGTCATGTTATCTACCTAGTGAATCCTAGGTATTGTAGGCTATACCCAATGATAAGTCATCAAGTTGGAATATGCAGTTGGAGCCTGAAACCCAAAAGCCCAGAAGAATTGATTTTAGCACTACAAATATGCAATATTCGTGCGGTGCAACTCGCTCTCTTCCCCTTACTAGAAAATGATGCATGGAAACAGTGCAAATCATCTTTGTCTGAGGCGGGTCTCGTGGTGATCAGCGGCATGTTTGAACCTTCAGGTGAGGATTATTCGAGCCTTGAATCCATTGCTCGAACAGGTGGTGTCCGGCAAGATGCAACGTGGCTTGAAACATTGGATCGTGCCAAAGCAAGTTCAGATATTGCAAGTGAACTTGGTTTATCACTAGTTACTTTTCACGCAGGTTTTCTGCCACATGATGACTCGGAAGAACGCACAAAAATGTTAGATCGGTTGCATGAAATAGCGGATATTTTTGAGAACAACAAAATTACCATTGCATTTGAAACTGGGCAGGAAAACGCAGCAACTCTACTTGGTGTTCTTGACGAATTGTCACACCCAAATATCGGCATTAACTTTGATCCAGCGAATATGATTTTGTATGGGCAAGGAGATCCGGTAGAAGCAATCAAACTATTAGAACCTTGGGTTCGACAAGTGCACATCAAAGATGCTACTGCAACAAAAGTTCTGGGCACTTGGGGAACGGAAGTACTTGTAGGTAAAGGAGATGTAAAGTGGAATGAATTTCTTCCTGCAATTCCACATGGTATAAATCTTGTAATTGAACGCGAGGCGGGTGATAACAGAGTTGAAGATATTCAACACGCAATTAATTTTTTGAAGGAACAAGAATGTTAATACGCTTACTTTTTTTGATTTCGATACTTAGTGGTTGTACGGCGAAACAAGTTATATATTCAGGTGGTTCTGTAGCAGCAGATCATCTATTTGCTTCAGAAGCAGGTGTACGAATTTTAAAAGAGGGTGGCAATGCTGTTGATGCAGCTGTAGCAACGAGTTTTACACTGAGTGTTGTTAGGCCGTTCTCTTGCGGGATTGGTGGTGGCGGTTTCATGGTGATCGCTCCCAAAGATGGAGCATTTGTAGCGTTAAATTATCGCGAAACTGCACCCGAAATTGTGGGACCTAGCTTCTATGAAAATCATAATTCTCGCGTTGGTCCCGATGCAGTTGGTGTACCCGGTACAGTTGCAGGATTACTTTCAGCACATGAAAAATATGGCAAGTTACCTCTTTCACAGGTCATGGCGCCAGCAATTGAAATTGCGAAAGGTGGTTTCGTTCCAGACAGCGCGTATCGAGCAGGTGTTGAAAGCGCTAAAAGGGCTCTGAACAAAGTTTCGATGGAGTTGCAAGATCGTGCTACGGCAATGACTCGATTTGAAATTGATAAGGAACTTGTTCTTCCCGGACAAGCACGCGTTCTGGAAAAAATTGCACAACATGGGATTGTTGGTTTTTATGGAGGTGATGTAGCCAACGCCATTGTTGCAAGCACGGAGGGGCATATTTCACACAATGATCTTGCAACTTATAGTCCTCGCTGGGAAAAACCATTGGTTGTTGATGTTGGTGGTGGATTTACAATTGTTTCTATGCCGCCACCAAGCAGTGGGGGTATTGCGCTTGCACAAATTTTGTCTTTGATGCAACGTTTGGGAGCGACAGAATTGGATCGGGATGATCCTTTATATTCACATTTACTTATCGAGTCAATGAAACACGTGTTTGCAGATCGGGCCGAGCATTTGGCAGATGCAGCATTCGTTGATGTGCCAATAGAAAAGTTGATTGATCCTGCTTATCTAGATGAACTTGCGTCTCGTGTTTCAAATGAACGAACGGCATTACCTTCTTCCTATGGTTTGTCTTCTCAATTACCAGACGATGCTGGGACAAGTCATTTATGTGTTGTTGACCGAGATGGAATGGTTGTTGCTGTAACGGAGACAGTTAACACTTCGTTTGGTTCACAAGTTCTGGTGACACCTTATGATTTTGTATTGAATAATGAGATGGATGATTTTTCTCCGCCAACTGGGACAAATATATATGGTCTACAACAGTCGACTAAAAATTTGCCTGAGGTAGGGAAGCGACCTCTATCAAGTATGTCTCCAACAATAGTTTTACGTGATGGGAAACCGATATTTGTTACAGGTGCATCTGGTGGACCTCGAATTATTTCAGGGGTTGTACAAGTGATTTTGAATAATGTGTGGTTTGGCGATGAACCCATTGCTGCAGTTTCTCGGCCCCGCTTGCATCATCAATGGATGCCTGACAAAGTTTACTTCGAGGAGCTGTGGGATGACAAAGTTGTGATCGATGCGATCCAAAGCAAAGGGCACGAAACAACAACACGAAAAACAGTCGGTGTAGTTCAGGCTATTTCTATCGACGGCAATGTGCTTAAACCTGCGAGCGACCCTCGAAAAGGCGGTGTTGCTTCGGGGATTGATTGATAGAACATCAACGTAGTGTCATAGAAAAAAACACCCCAGCTAGATGCCGGGGTGTTTGAAAATGTCTTTTTTAAAATGTTAGTGGTTATCCACCGAGTGTGTATCGGATGAATGCAGTCACAGTAGTGCCCTCTGGCAATAATTCTTGAACTGTCTTTGATTCGTCAAGAACATATTTTTGTGCAAGAAGCGTGTTTTCTTCTAGATGCTTTCGAACCTTACCTTCTGCCATTTTTTGAGCAATTTCATCATTCTTGCCAGTATCTTTGGCTTGTTGAATTGCATCAGTTTTAATTTTTTCAATGACATCAGTAGGAACATCAGCGGCACTGATTCCCAGTGGATCGTGGAATACGACGTGTTGGCAAATGCCTTTAAGCACATCACCGTCAACTTCTCCATCTGTTTGAAGAAGGCAAGCGCGTTTGCCATCATGGTGAATGTAATGACCATAGTGACCGCCGCTGTAATGCATGCCTCGTGC
>PVBE011034351.1_pt1 | contig 29325 bp, 21 predicted proteins | sample 1631181 | NCBI WGS metagenome assembly PVBE01 (sample SAMN08397723, study PRJNA350692) | Marine metagenome, whole genome shotgun sequencing project. | isolation source: water | place: Pacific Ocean | collected 2012-04
ACAGAGTATACGGGGTATGCCATGAAGGTGCGTGAGAGCGGTAGTGATTACACTGCTGATGTTGCTTTCGATGACGATGGGTATGTATCTGCTAGTTCCCTTGTAGCCAATAAGTCAGACGCATCAGCAGGAGGGCCAACTTTGGGGGATTTTGTAGGTGGGTCTAATGATGGTTACGTTCATACTTGGTATGACCAGTCAGGTGAGGGGGTGAACGCGATTGATGCAGGGTATGTTGGGGGGTGGACTGTATCCCCCGCAAACCAACCCAAAATTTACACTAGTGGAAGCCTTGTTACTGACGTTACCGGTTCAGGAACCCCAAGAGCTGCTCTGCTATTTGATTCGGCTGACAGGCTTAATATAGTTAACACTGGGCTAACGCTTGATGCCACGTCAGTATTCACCACCTTTAATATCACCACTTCCGGCAATCAAGTTCCTTGGTGCCTTGCTTACCAAGCCGCTCCTGTCTTTTATTTCCCTTACTTACTTGGCACTGTTATGCACTTTTATCACGATGCTGGCTCTGCCACTTCTCAAGACTTGGATGAGGACGGTTACGGTCTTACAATCAAGCGTAGGTTATTTTCATATTTGTCGGGGGCAGGTTCTCAGTCGCTAGTGATCAACGGAACTACCACTACTGATGGTTCCCCATCCTACGCATCCACAGCGTTAGGCAGTTCCACATCTTATGTAGGCGTAGGGGCGGGGCCGACTACTGGGCTTAAAGGAAAGATGCAGGAATTCATCGTTTATGACTCCAATCAGACATCGAACAATGCAGGTATCACGTCCGAAATAAACACAGCTTTGGAGGTCTACTAATGAATTATTTAATAATGAATAGTGAGCAGGAAGCTACTGCACGTTCTGAGCAAGCGGCTGTTGATCAAGAGATTGTTGGCTACACCATTATTTGGGGTTTTATACCCGACAACACCAGTGATAAAGCGGCTCTCTGTATTCATGGGGATTACCTCCACCTGCTTACCGACACCGAAAAAGACTCTCTTGTAGAGGAACTGCCGGAGGGCTGGCTAAAAGATATTTTTGAGTAATGAACACCGGAGAAATTATAACCAAAGGAGCAACCGGAATGGCTGGATCAGCCCTTGCGGTCATCTCCCCATACCAACAACAGATGGAATGGACAATACAAATTTTGGGAGGGCTACTAGGCATTGCCGTTGCGGTTGTGTCGCTCTACCACCTACTAAAAAACAAAAATAAGAAATGAGCAAAGAAGCCATATTAGGAATCGTAAGACACATTCTCACCTTCGGCGGTGGATTCATGACTCAAGCTGGAATGGCATCTGGTGAGCAGGTCACAACTGGCGTATCTGCCGTGGTCACCCTTGTCGGGCTGGTTTGGTCTGTATTGAATAAGCGGAAGTGAACATATTCAAGGCGATAGCTGCTGCGTGTAATGCGTATTCGGCCTATGTCAGCTGGAAGCAACGTGTTTATTTATATAGTATCCAAGATGAAATGGATAGGGCTGCTGCTGACGGTAGCCCTGCTGCCAAGCTGCGCCTCGAAAGGCTGGCGCAGCGCGAGCGACTTGAGCGCAACAAATTCAGCAATCTATGACCCCCCACACGTTACCTTGAAAAAGGGTGTGGAGTATCAGTTTGCTGAGGGCGTGCTGGTTGGGCGGGGGCAGAAGTTCCACAGCGAGTGGAGCTACCGCCGTGCCGTTGTCATCGGGGAGGGCGGGAAGTGATCGCTGTTTGCGTAGGCCATAGCCGACAAGGAGATTGCGGAGCCCTGTCCGTAGACGGGCATACTACCGAATACGAGTATAACTGCGACCTCGCGCAGCGGATAGCTGATAAAGTCAGACGCCCCTTGCGTGTGTATGACACATATACAGGTAACGGATATACAAGTGCTATGAAGTGGCTCTCCCGTAAGCTTAAAGAGGATGGAGCGGAAATGGCGGTTGAGCTTCACTTCAACTCCGCTGCTCCTTCTGCGACGGGGCATGAATGGCTTTACTGGGGGACTAGCGAGAAAGGACGTTTACTGGCTAGATCCCTACGCGATTCTATGGAGGACTCCTTCCCTGTCCTCACTAGCAGGGGGATTAAGGCTAGGGGTAAGGGGAGTCGGGGAGCAGCTTTCCTTCGGTTAACCCACTGCCCTGCTGTTATTGCGGAACCTTTTTTTGGGTCAAATAGAGTCGATTGGGATCTCGCTTCTAAACACAAAGAAGGCATATCTTCTTCGATTGCCAGTGGCTTGCTCCTTTATACTGAATTAGCCAGTAGATGGTAAACCCCAATGAAGTTCCCAAAAACAATCACGATTGCCGGGAGGCGTATCAAACTGATTGTTGAGTCTTTTAAGGGGGCAGACAGCGATACCTTTGGTGAGTATTTCCACGACGATAAACTGATTCAGCTCAACGCTGGGTTATCTGACAAGGATGCCTTGGAGACTTTAAGGCACGAGATGATGGAGGCTTCCTTGCTATTGAGTGGGGTGGGATACTCAGAGCGGTATGAACAGGAAGCCGTTGTTCGTTGTATGGAGGAAATCTTCTTTCCTGCGTGGGACGTTGCCTTAAAACGGATAGAGCGCAAGGCATAAAGTCTACCATGAGCCGTAGGATAAGGCGGTTCAAACCGCAAAAAGATTTTGTAGTTTTCTCGCCACCGAGTTCCGATATTATACTCGCGCATGAGCGGGCGTGTCGATTAGGAGTGGCTTCCGGGACATCCAATACTAACACGAACCGGATGGCTGGGTGTCTTGGGGAGATTGCGGTTAACGAATACCTGCCCCGCAGTAAGTATGTTGGAGACAAAATATTTACCTATGACTTGGTTTACCGTAAGCACCGTGTGGAGATAAAATCAAAGGTGTGTGGCTCCGCGCCCGCCCCACACTTCAACGCCTTTGTGAATGGGGAGCCCGATATGACTCCTGAGGCTGATGTGTTTTTCTTTACTCGCGTCCGAAGGGACTTCCAAAGAGTATACCTTGTAGGGTGGCTCCCAGCCCCCACGTTCTTGGATGAATCTACTTTTGTAGCTGCTAATGAGCGCAGCCCTAATGGATATGTCTACCGCATGGCGGGACTTAAACTGCCCATCAGTGAGCTAAACCCTCCGAAGTCCTTCAAAGCTATTCGGGCGTGCTAATCCAAATAGGAGTCTGCTCCCCTACGTAAGACCCCGCAGCGTTAAACCAAAAATGCTCACTAGCTTCTTCGTGTGACATGCCTTCTTTCGCAAAGGCAGATATGGATCTCTCTATTGAGTATACAGCCCGTGGAATATCTTCTTCCGTAGCTATACCTACAAAAGCTTCGTCCAGCCCATCGGCTAGTAGAAGGCTCTCCTCGGTCGTGGTCTCTACGAAGGTCTCTATGTCGTCTCTCGTCACAGCTTTGCGGGTTCGGGGTTACTTAAGTTTTGCCCTATATCATACGCGGTATCAAGTGATATTTCCCACACTTTCCCGCTACCCGTGTCTGTTGATTTAATAGGTCGAAGCCCCTTGTTGAGCTTGCTGGAGTCTTCCATAACCAGCATACCCCTCCGCACGAACTCAAGGTTCCGGGACATGCCGACCGTGTTGCCTGCGTTGAACTCATGCAGACTCACTTGGAAGTCAGTCAGTGTTCCACACCATAGACCTGACATACCCCCTTCGCGGGCACGCCTAACGAAGAACTCGACCAGCTCTGCTACGCTGCTTCGGCTTGAGTTGTCATAAGCAGCAGTGGCTATGGTTCTGTCAATATAACTAATAACCCCAAAACGGTTAAGCCCCTCGATCTCTTGGGGAACCCCCCAGTCTAGTAGGTATCGCCCGAAGTGAGGTAACTCTTCTTCGATGATTTGCTCGACGACCGTATTAGGTGGGAAGCTGCTCGTCGCTTGGTCACTCACACGGAGAGCCATTAACTTGTCTCGGTTGCTGGAGTCTAAGCTGGGAATAACGGACAGGCTGTTGGCGTCTTCATTAACGCTGAAGATAATTCGGCCTGTCCACGGGACGGACACGGCATCCACATACTTCGCATGATATTCAATGCGGGGGTTCGCTACGGTTTTTTTGATAAGCTCGTTAGCCCTTCGCTGATCTTGGAATGAAGCAGCAGATGTCGTATCATCAATTACCCACGCTGCTTTACCTGCTAGGTCTTTATTGAAGTGGGTCTGCCCACTCAGGTAATCCGATGCGTCCGCGAAGCCCCCAACCATCGCACTGATAACTCGATTGGATAAAAGTGATTTACCCTTGTTAGTCGGACCAACAAGAATAAGTGCCTGCCCCTGCTCGTCCGTCTTCTCCAAGACGGCATTATAGAACCGCTTCATCCACGCGAAGAAATACTCAACAGTAGGACGCCCATCATTAACAAATAGTTGACCTAACCAGTCGTGGAGGAAAGGCCATAGTGAGGGGTCACCGTCGTCTGCGGGCTCTACGGGAGAGATGTTAGCGTTATTCAGGATGCGGTGGGAGTTGTAAGTGACGATGCGATCCTTGGAGAACACGACAGGAGCTATCTCGTCTATGCGGTTATCGTTGGATATAGTTAGTATGGCTGCTTCTACTTCGGACAGGGCTTGACCTTTTTTAGCTCGTGGTGAATACCCGGCTCTACGCAGCTCAAGGATTAATTGCTCCTTCGGAATAGTCACCGCTGATCCGTAGACCAGTTTGAAAAAACTCTTCCCATTGAACCAGTAGTGATCAAGTAGGTCACCTAGTTTTTTGTTTTCGTAATCTTCGACGAACTTTTTACCGAGGATCTCTCTCCACGTTACAAAGCCTTTCCCAGCTCGGTCACTGTAGCAAACTATCCCATCGTCAACCACCTGACACCCTTCCCGGTCAATACCGTCGTCGATCCAAAAAAGAGGACCACGAGCCCCTATAGTAAACTCACCATCCCACTTACCGGGGAATTTCTTTTCAATCTCAGCAGCTACCACATCAATGGGGATGGAGGTCTCCGATGTCTGCGGGGGCTTGTCCATAGCAGCTTTCAGTAGGGCAGTGCGGTAGAACGATTCCGGCAAGGGGTCTCCAATACGTTCCCAATCTTTACCGAGTTCAAAGTATTGGTTTGATCGAAGGGAGGCTGAGTCAAACCCAGCGAACACTCTCTCCATGTTCAACGCCGAGGCGAGCCGTTTCATGAACGGGATAAATAGGTCAGGGTCTATAGGCATCTTGGTCTCGAACTCCCACACAAGGCGAATGTAACCCGATTCCGTCTCTGATCTCCATGTAGGCATATGCCCCCTACACTGAGCAGTTATCAGCTTATCGACAATATCCCAATCTACGGCGGCGTCGTAGTCACCTACGATACCCCAAATAGCGTGCGGTGGGTTGTCATTGGATATCCTTAATGACGGATTGTCCCCTTCTACCGTTGAGTAGAATACGTGGTCTGTCGTGCTATCTGAACACCAGTCTCTAAATGCTGCCTTCGATGCGAAGGTAGGTTTGGTTTTAGTCAGTGTTAATGGGTCAGTGAATAAGCTTACTTTTTTCTCTTTTAGGTTTTTAATGTATCTGTATTGCATTTATTTTTCGTATTTATTTAGAATCTTTCCTTCGGCAGCAAGCGGGATGTCCGGAATCCACGGGGGCGGGACGGACATTACCTTTAGCACATCCTCTAACACCCCGTCTGCTTTTTCCTCATCGCACTCGATTACAACTTCGTCATGGACGTGCAGTATCACTTCATGCCCCTTCTTGTGGAGTTGGGTTAGGATGTAAGAAAATATATCCCGTGCCAACGCCTGAGACAGGTTTTCGGCAAGCAGCCCGCCCCACACTTTCATGGGTATTTTCTTTGTGCCTTTATTGACCATGACCACATACTGCCTCCGGTCATGCTGGAGGACTACCTTTACGCTCCCATACTTCATTACTCGCCCCGAGGGCAGCGTGAACGAGAAAGGCAAAAGCTGCGAGTAACACACATGGACTCTTCGGTTCAGGAAGTTCCAAAGAGCCACAACTTTAGTCATTGATGTCCGATATAGGTTCACCCGATCTGTCGCTTGCCTAACGGTCATACCCGCAATGGATGCAAACTTTTTAGCCCCCACACCGTAACCGCATCCGAGAACCATCGTTTTCACCCGGTGCCTAAGGGCAGGTTCTTCTTTACCAAACTGACCATCATCACCATCCCACACGCCAAAGCGTCGGGCGAATACCTCGTAGATATCACTAGCTTCTCTAATCTCTTCAAGAGCCAGTGTGTCTTTAGCCAGCCAGCATAATGTGCGGACTTCAATCTGTGACAGGTCAACGACGACTAGCTTCCGCCCCTTCTTCGGGGCTATGAGGTGGCGCAGGTTTGCACCAAACATATCCCCTCGTGGTAAGTTCTGAAGGTTAAGGTTACCTCCTGACCCGGAGAACCTTCCGGTATGGGCTCCGAAATACATACAACCCCCGTAAAAGCGGTCGTCGCTCAGGGTGGCATAGTCGAAGCTCTCTAGTTTTCTTTTGATACTATTAATTCTACGGAAGTCCCTTACAGCATTTATCCATAGATGCTTCTTCCCGTGCTCCTTAATCCAATCGTTGGCTTCCTCACTTGATAGGGCAAGGCTTGCGGGAGGCTCTAAGTTTAACTTCCGGCATTCCTCATTGAAAGCTTTCCGCGATAACGGAGGAGCGTTACCGATCCACGGGATGGAGTTCTCTGCCTCAAAGAGCCTCTTAGTTAAAAGATCCTTCTGTTGTTTTAGCAGCTGCGTGTCGATAGGAAGACCCCGCTGAACACACCTTCGGTTTACTGTGCTTATCTCCTGCTCTTCTTTAGGCCATTTATCTTTGAGTTCCTCCCATAAACGAAGGCAAAGGACTGAGTCTTTCAGCGCGTAGTCGCACACTTCTTTTTTAAATTCCTCATCCATGTCGTCCCAGTTCTTCCCCTTCATGGAATCCCTAGTTTCTTTGGATACTTCTAAATCAAATAGCTCCGCTGATGAGTTCTTGAGGGAGCGAGGCAACCCGCAGAAGGCAACCATATCGGCAGTGCATAACCACTCACCTACATCTACGGAGTCCCACCACCCTTTCTTTACTCCAAAGAGATACAAAGTTTCATCAAACGATGCGTTGTGTGACAGAACCCGCTGTCCCTTCAGCATACTCCAGTCAAACTCCCTTGGGTTACCCACCCATTCAAACCCATCGTCCCCCACAACGGACATTAGATACGCATCAAAGTCCGGGTGGGAAAAATATCCAAGGGGTCCGAGGGTTCTGATCGAACACTCCTTGTCATAGTAGGATTCGTAATCAAGCGCGTAAGTTTTTATTTGGTCAGACATAGGCATAAAAAAACCCCGGCAACCTCGAAAGGACACGAAGAGATTGCCGGGGTTAGTTATTCAGTAATGCTAGTTAGTTGTTCAGATCCACCAAGCGCACTGAAATTTTAGGTTCAACTTTCCGTAGCCGAGGAACTATTCTCCAGTGACATCTCCCCTTGCTGGGGTTCATCACTTAACTTTTCGAGAGAGCTTTTAAATACCTCTACCACGTAAGTGAGTCTATGTTTCTGTTGCTGGAGTATATCAATTTTTTCTGATATATCCTCGATCATCTTCTCAGTCCCGTCGATCTCGCCTTCAAGGACTATAGCTTTATAGTCAGACATGTCAGGAGGTAGTCCAAATTTTGCTGATAAAATCGACGACCTGACCTGAGGGCTCCTCTGAGCTTACGGTGAGGGATGGAACGAACCACGAGTATTTACCCCGTGTGAGTAACTCGCACTTGAAGTTCCACTTAAGGGAAGCCAATGGCTGAGTCGGGTTGAAGGCTGCGTAAGTGGCAAGCCTTTTGTAGGTGCAGCGGTAGCCGTCTTTCTGCACGTTCAGTTTGCCAAGAGCAAACTGTGAATCCCCAATTGGGTAGGGGAACACGGTGTCGTTACCTCCTTCAGGCTTCTCGAAGAGAAGAACAATGTCGGAGATTTCAATGACCGACCACTGTGAGTCAGCCTGCAGAGCTGCACGCTCTTCTTCCGTGTCGGCATAACGAGGCATCTCGTCTAAGTCGAAGTCGATATCCTCTCGCCATCTCTTGACAGCGTTGACAACAGTCACGGAGACTTCTTCGTCTTTACCCACAATCTCGTGGGTCTGCTCCAACATCAATGAACCGGGGTTACCTTCGATGTTGGACTGTTTTTGAATGACGTTGAGTTTTGGGATCTCAATATCTTCTGCGCTGATAACCAGTTTGGGTAGCTCAGCGACTGCCACTTCTTCTTTCTCTTTCTTAGCTAATTTAGTGCTCATGATTAAAGATTAGTGTTTAGTGTTAGTGTTTAGGAAAGGGTGAACCTCTCCTCTGAAGTGGTTACTATGTCTGCCTTCTCAGCTGCGTCAAGAAAATCATTGGCTTTTTGTCCTTTTTCTCCATCCTCCGCGTAACTGCCTACGGTATCTGCCACTTTACGTAGGGGTAGGTTAGCCAGTTCAATGAGTTCTCTGTGAAGCTCCTCGGTATTTTCTACATCTGTGATCTCAGCAGCAATCTCCAAAAGCTTTACATTGTCAATACACTTTCGAGGGGAGCCCATTGACCGGAGTCGCAGTGATGGGTATTCAACTCCATCCTTAGCCATCGCTATCGCTTTCGACTTGATGCGCGATGCCCAGTTCGATACGATCTTGGCAACTGACCAAAGCTTCTCCATCGTTTCAGGATCTTCCGGGTTCTCAATGTCTCCGTCGGGGATGCTCCCCTCCGCGACACGCGAGGCTACCTCTATCGCCAAACCCCCCAAAGCAGGGCACGTATCCTCGTAGGTGCAGAACCTGCAATTTACGTTTGGACTTAAATCAGATAGCGGTGGGGCTCCATTCTCCCACTTGGGCACTACTTCCTCTGCCCTCTTAATTACATTGGATAGTTCCTCAATAAGCTGGGGAAGTTCTTCCCGCTTGAACTCTCCCGTCAGGGTCTGATTCCGGACGGGAACATAAAACACAAACTGGATTGTTTGGAGGTGGGGGTATCGCTGAAACGCGCCAACGGTGTAGGCTTTCGCCTGCCAGTTTTCTCGGGGCTCGTCGATGACAGAGATCCCTGTCTTATAGTCGGCAAGGATAGCTTGGTCTTCGCCCACGAGGATGAGTCGGTCGCATGTCCCATAGGTGGAGGTTCCATCCAGTTCGACATCCAACACAACCTCGTTGTGTTCGGTGTATGTGTCCTTGGTGAATGAGTCTATGAACGCCCCCTCCTCCTTCACGATTTCCTCGTAAATGCTTACCTCCTCCTCGTCGTGGAGAGCTGATGGGTCACGGACTTCCAGTGCCTCGTGGATACGAGTTCCTTTCTCCGCTGCTGCACTCGAACCGTCCCGGCTGGTATACCCGGCACAAGCATGTTTATACTTCAGCGTTGAGGGGGAGTGGGGGTGATGCCCCCGTGATGCGTGGTCAGGTTGGTCAGTCATACTTCTAATAGCTCCTTCATGTTATTTAGTTTTCTGTTGATAGCAGTCATTACATTTTCTTCTACGGTGTCCGCTGCGATTAGCACCTTTTGGAGGGCGTCACTCTTGGCTCCGTTGCGGTGAATACGCCCGAGCGTTTGAACATAATCCTTCGCTGCAAAAGTGGGGCATATTAGACTCACTCTCGGGCGGTTTCCATTTAAATCGTGCAGTGATAACCCAGTTCCCCCGGCAGCTATATTCGCCACTATCACATGAGTCTTGTCTGCTTGAAAGTCGTCGATGACTTGCTGTCTCTCCGCAATGGTCTGCCCCCCGTCTATCCTCCCGCAATTTAATTTGGCCGTCAGAAGATCGACAGTCTCGCGGAAGTTCACGAATATAACTACGCTGTTCCCCTCATCCAACATGTCTTGAGCCATCTCCGCGAGGTCAACTGCCTTGAAGCTCTCGGCAAGCTGCCGTGCCCTGAGGATATTCACTAGCATGTGTTCACTATCAGTGACCGTTCCGTTCTCTACATAGGATTCAACGATGCTTGGAGTAATACCCAAATCTTCATACGCCTTAGCAATTTTACTGCTGCTGGAAAATTGAATAGGCTCCTCAAACACACGGTTGTTTTTAAAGGAATCCGGAAAGTCTTTAACAGTCAGCTTGTGACCCGTTGTGCCGAATATGCTTTCGCGCACCCCCGCTATACGTGCACGGGAGACAACCCGCCACTGACCCCAGTGATCTTTCCTGCACCCATGCTGCCCCATCCACCGATACCAGTTCGATAGGCTCCCTTCAGACTTGTTGAGGTTATGAAGTCCGAGCATGTAACCCAGTGGACGCATCTCAGTTGGGTCTTCTGCAGCGGTTGCGCTCATCCCATGCACCTTGTATCCCTGTTGCACCAGCGAGATTAGTAACTGTGCATTCTGAGTATATGGTCCCTTTGCCCGCTGTATCTCATCCATGAGGATGAGGGTGTCTTTAGGCAAGTGCCATGTCATGATTTTCTTTCCTGACTTATACATGTGGGGGGATATCCCCCGTCTTATCTTTTCGTAATTCAAAACGAATATGGGCTTTATACCTCGTTCGTTTAGTTCACGTTCCCATGAGGGTATCACTGCCTTGGGGCAGATGACCGCTACTGGGCATTTAAGTTTTTCGGTTACGTAGGCAGCTACAACAGTTTTACCTGTCCCGACGGCTGATGCGTCGAGAGTGTTTCTGCCACCTTTCAGTGTCCTTAGGAAGAAGTCAGCTGCTTCTTCCTGCTTAGTAAACAGAGTTTTCATGAGGGCTTACCTACGCTGCCTCCTGAGGACTGTCTAGAAAAAAATTGAATTAAGCAGTTTTCCCACGCACGTATCGGGCGATGAGGAACGCATCAACCATGCCGTCATGAGGCTTGCTTGCCCTCTTTGACTTCTGCCAACACTCGTCAGGAACTAACTCATAAGCGAGGTCGAGGGCAGCTTCCTTTGTCTTTCCTTTCGGTATGTGTCCGAGCATTTGCTTTTGCCATTTATGCACGCTGACGCACATGATGTCCCAGCTTTTACATTCAGCCATTCCTAATATTTTTCCGAAGCTGATCCCCATTGACCTGACTGCTTGAGAGGAGCGGGCGTGCTTTAGTGGCTCTTCAATTGCGATACAAAACGGAGTGTGCAACCCAACCACCCATTTGTAAATCTCGGCGGTGTTGACTTCCCGCTTCCCGGCACGATGCATAGTGGGCATAACGGTTTTAGATATAATCCCACCAGTGTGCTTAGATATTGCGACGAGACCCCCGTCAAGTCCATTATCAATGCCGATAATCATTAATCAGCAAGGGGGATACCTGCATCTAAACATTTACGGCGCACGAGCAGACCGTCTCCGGAAGCGGGTATAAATAAATCTATATTTTTACCGAGCATCTGCAGGTAGTAAACCTCTTGTGCTTGACTGGGGACAACTAAGAAAAAATCTCCCGGCACTTCATGGTGCTCGAACGTAAACTCCCCTCGAAGGAGCTTTTTACGGATGACGACAACCGGGTTATTAACAAGTATACGCTCCGGGAACATTAGGTGTCGTCTAAAAATACAGGGGTGGCCTCACCGTGGTCTATCTGAAGAACCTCAAATTCATACGTCTCCTGAGCTTGCGAGGCGGTCAGACGCTGCTTTTTTTGGATTATATTGAGGGTGTCTTTTTTTGAGTAGCACGCTATTGGGGCTTTGCCGTGTCGCTCAACAGGTCCGATAAACGCCCCTTCTATCTCAGGGTATTTTAGTAGCCCATCTGAATAATCCTCGTCCGAATCAAACATCGTCAGGCTCCTCGAACGCTTCTACCTCAATTACTTTTTTTGGCTTTACCTTCAGTGCTCCCTTGCCCCTGTCTGCTTTGGAATCATTCAGGATACTAATATCAATTTGCATCTTACTCTGCCCTCCCCCTGTGCGGGAGTTCAAACCTAAGTTCCTTCTTATTAGTTGATCCAGTTCACTTAGCTCCTTGACTGTGCGTGGGCCACGTAAATTCTTCATCGAGTCCCGCAGCAGGCGGATACCCGCAGCAGCTATATAACTCTGATATTTGTCCGCAGGACTAGATTGAGACTCGGCAATGTCCATCATCGTTTTGTCCTCAACCATGCGAGCGTCATGGGAGGCAACCTTTATGGATTCTGCAGTGGCGTCCTCCAAATTTTTATCCACCGCTGTCTTTAGCGGGTCGGGGTCTTCTTCCCGTGGATTGTTCCCGTGAGGGTTGGTCTTCGCTTCGATGCCCTCCTTCCGGAACCATCTACGAAGCGTAGACGAGTGGATGTCCAACTCCCTGCTTATGGCATTGAGTTTATAGTCTTGATTATAAAGCTCAATTGCTCGTTGTAAGAGCTGTGGTTTTTTAGATTTCGCAGCCACAATATCTAAATTATAGTCTTTGTATTCAAAATATTCAACCAATGAGTAAAGCCCCATCTGTCTTCGAGCCTCGTATAGACCCGCAAACCAAAAAGATGGATGTCGGTGGGTTGCTAATTAAGCCCACGAGTTTGCTTACTGCCTTACTTTACGGGTTTGCACACCACGACGCTAACAAGGCACGGGAATATTACTTTTGGCGATTGTGTGACGAACTGTGGAACCACCCCGATTTACCCGAACCGTTAATGGTAAAGCATCCTTGGGCAGTGGAGATGATCCGTGCCGTGATTCAGAACAAGTATGTAGCCATCGGGGGTGCTGCGAACAGCGGTAAGTCGCATACGATGGCTGCGTGGGCAGTGCTCAATTGGTTATCCCAACCGAGGGACACCCTTATCCTTCTTACATCCACAACACTTAGGGAAGCAAGGAAGCGAATATGGGGGTCAGTCATTGGTTTGCTGACCGTCATTGAGGGAGCCCCTATCAAGATTCGTGATTCGATTGGCAGTGCGAGCTACGTCAACGAGAAGGGGGTTCTCATTGAGCGTGCGGGCTTAGCTCTGATCGCGGCGGAACGGAGCAGAACTCGTGAAGCTGTTGGTAAGTTCATCGGTATCAAGCAGAAACGCATAATCGTCGTAGCCGACGAATTATCGGAGATCAGCGAAAGTATCCTTCAAGCTGGTTTGTCCAATCTGTCCAAGAACCCCGAATTCCAAATGATCGGAATGTCCAACCCGAACAGCAGGTTTGACGCCTTTGGAGTGTGGAGTGAGCCGAAGGAAGGATGGGATTCGATTGACACTCAGACAGCAGAGAGCTGGACTACTAAGTGGAACGGGAAATATCTTCGCTTCGACGGGGAAAAGTCGCCAAACGTAATAGCGGAGGAAACTATCTATCCTTGGCTACCCACCCTTGAAAAACTCAATGAAGACAAGGCACTCCTCGGTCCAAAAAGTAGGGGCTATATGCGGATGGTGAGGGCTGTATTCTTTGACTCTGATGAGGCTGAGGGGATTTATAATGAAGCGGAATTAGCTCAGTCCGGAGCTATGGGCTCTGTAGAGTGGGCGGGAAAACCCACCCCTATCGCAGGGCTAGACCCTGCCTTTACCAACGGAGGTGATAGAACGGTTCTTGCTTGTGGTAAAGTTGGGTATGCAACCAACGGTCACTTTGTGTTTGAGCTGGGTGATCTTGTTGAACTCACTGACGATGCCACCAACAAAGCGGTTCCGCGAACTTTTCAGATCGTGCGTCAGATTGTGGAGGAGTGCAAGAAGCGCGGCATTGCAGGCCAAGACCTCGCCGTGGACAGCACGGGGGCGGGTGCTCCTTTTTGCGATGTCCTTGCAGGGGAATGGAGCGATCAGATTCTTCGCGTTTCTTTTGGAGGTAAAGCATCAGACAAGCGTGTGAGTGAGAATAGTAAACTTGTTGGAACAGAACTCTACATGAATCGTGTGTCCGAGCTTTGGTGGGTGGGGAAGGAACTGATAAGAACGAAACAGTTCTTCGGTATCAATGCTGACTTAGCGCAGGAGATCACGGGTAGGAACTACGAAACAGTTAAGGGTGGGACACTGCGTATCCGGATTGAATCCAAACCAGCGTTCAAAGCAAGGTTCGGTAAGTCGCCCGACTTGGCGGACGCAGCATTTCTTTGCTTGGATCTCGCCCGCCAGCGACATGGGTTAACTGCTGTATCTCCCCCTGACGATGATAACCAAGCTGTAAAGAAACCAAGACGGAGCATGAAGAACCTAACGTCGATTTTACGCCCGACGGATGGCTCTCTCATTTCACAGTAAGAAACTTTTTTATACCTAGTCTGTAGTTTATTCTACTTTAGAATAAACTACAGACACTACTTGAGAGAACTTTAGAGGTGTCAAGTCCTGCTCTTGACTTTGGACACAAAAAAATTAAACTATACGATGGCGAAAGGTGACAAGGAACCACTCACAGGAAAGAAATTAGCTGACTGGTTGCGGGAGCAAAAACTTATACTCGAGGAAACAGAGGGTTCCGCAGCTGAAACCACCCACAAAACCTACCCCGGAGCAGAAGGGCGCAAAACACTCCCCCCGACTGTCCCCAGCCCTAAAGGGAAAAGGGGTGCAGGAGCTTCTTGGAAGGACTGGAAAGGAGTGGATAAGCTGGTAGCTCAGGGGAAAAAGCAGAGCCGGAAAGAATTCATGGATTGGTTCCGCAGTATGGATAAACCAAAAGCAGAACGGATGCGCGGCTATGCAGGAGAAAAAGCCCCTGCCCCTGCTGCCCCTGCCTCCGCCCCTGCTACTGGAGCCACAGCTACCCCCGAGGTTACTAGCCCGGATTTAGAAGCAGCCTATAAAAGGTTTGAGTCCACAGGAAAGGGTATACGAAGACCATCGAGTGCCTCCAAAGCCCTTACTGGTTCCGAGTTAACCAAAGCCCGTCAGGGTTTTGCTGATGAGCTAAAGGGGCTGTATGGAAAATTAGGCAAGGAGGGTAGGGGTGACTGGAGCCCCGAAGAGATAGCATCCGGAGTAGCCCAAAGAGCGACGAGGCAAGCGGTCTGGTCCACTGGGAAGGGCACGACTGAGGGCATAGCGGAAAAAGCAAAGGGGCTGGGGTTACGTCAGAAAGACGTATCTGATTTTTTACAGAAGACGTATGCAAAGGCTCCCGAGCAGAAGGCTACGCTCACGCAGGGAGACAAGAAACAAAAGATTAGGCAGTCTATAGCAGGCAAGCAGGAAACCCCCGGTGCGCGATATGAGCGTGAGAAGAAGGGGCAGGATGAGCGTCAGGCGGAGTATTGGGCTGATAAAGATGCGGATAAGATATTAAGGGAGGATATAGCAGCTAAGAAGAGGGAAGCAGCTCGGAAGGCAGCTGAAGCCAAGCGTTCCGGTGCTGCACCCGTTAAACAGGGTGAGCGTGACTCAAGTATGGCAGCTACTGAAGAAACGGAACGAAGTGTAACTTACAGGGGAACCGGAGGCATGATGGATCTTTATAAGAAGAAACCCACAGGAACCGGGACGGGCATAGCCTCCGGAGCGAAAAAACCTGTATCCACAAGTTTCCTCAAAAAATAAAAATGCCATCACCTAACGATACATTTTTTACACAACGGCGGTCAACCGGTCGCCAGTCTTCCCGGTTGCGTAGAGCATCCCGGCGGTTAGCCAAGAAAGGTTTTAGGGGCGAAGCAGGCAAGCTGGCTGCTGCTGCAGAGATGGCTAAGCTGCAGGAGCCTACTATTATGCGCCCTGAGTTTAGGGAGTTGGATCAAGCAGCCCGTGACATTCAGGCTTTGCAGTCACAAGCAACAGCAGGCGGACTAGACTTCGATAGGGATATAGCTCCATTACGGGGGCAGTTTTTTGGGGCACTAGGCTCTTCCGGTTTGTCCGGTGATGAGCAGCAGATGTTACTTGATAAGTATGCAAGTGGTTTTGCGAGCGAGGGGTTAGCTGCTGAAGAGTTGCAGGCTAAGCGTGCTCAACGGGACATGCAGGCAAAGGCAGCAGAGCAGGCTTATCAAACAGCCTCTGAGAAGCTGACAAAGTTTCGTAGCGACATAGGCAGGGATCGTGAGGTGGGGGATATGCTTGGTGGGCTGAGCACACGTATTGGCGATATTATGGCTGCACCCGATTCTAGGGAAGTCAAGATGCAGAAGCTGGGCACACTGTCCCGTGAGCCCGGAGTGGCTGGGATGATGGATATGCCCCGTATAGCATCTATTTTTGGAGGGGCTCGCGCTGAGTTAACAGGTGAGAGGGAGTATGAGTATAAGACTAAGAGTGCCGATAGATCCTTTGGTTTACAAGCGGGTCAGGTGTTAGCTTCGATGGATGGAGAAGCACAGGCCAAACAAATAGATACGTGGGGGCTAGGCGCGGAAGGAGCAAATATTGCCAAGGCTGCTGCAAGCCACTTCGCTGCGGATAGGCGTATATCTGTCAGTAAAGCTGAACGCGAACATCTATTACAAAAATACAAGCTACGTATGTCGCGGATAGCCACCGCCCGTGATGAAATAGCAGCACTGGAGAAGCACTTTGTGGTGGGGGGCGATGTTCTTACGACAGGTATGTTTGGGACAACCACAAAGCTGAGTCCCGCGAGTATTGCTTCCAGCCTGCAGAGCCTACTAGGTCGGTTTGTTCCGGTAGATGCAGAAGGTCGCTATGACATAGGTGACGATACAATGCGTAAAATACGCAAAATTACACTAATAGCTGACAATAAGGACGAAGAGGGGAACCAAAAAGTGTGGAAATGGGCAGCAGAGGGGGCGATGGATGAAACTTTAATTGCCCTGCAGGATGTGACCGCTGTAGTTAAAGGAGCTATTAACCGTGAAACAACCCTTTTAAGTTCTATAGTAGAGGGGTCTACCGGAACTGCCACTGCAGCACCCACCCGGAACCCTGCTTTTAGTTTGGGAGAATAATCTATTTAGATACATGCCAGTTAATATCAGCCTGTCGGCGGCTTCTACGCCAAAGCCAAAGCCAAAGCCAAAGGAACAGACACCAACTGTTCCTTTTGCGCCTTCTCAGACGTTACTCGATTTACGCACTGCGCGACCGGAAACGGAATCCCCTCTTTCGGAAAGGGATGAGCTTTTTGACTATGCTGATTTTGTTCGCCGTGACCACATCAACAAAGGGCACAAGTGGACTCAGTCTAATACTCTTGCACTACACTCCACAATGTTTACTGAGATGCAAGCCAACGGCTTGCTGACGGAGCAGGAGCAGTCCACAGGTCTCTTTGAAAGCAAAGGGTTAACAGAGTTACCTGCCGTTAATGACGAGAAGATTGCACTAATTAATCAGTGGGATTCCAAGAGGGGTGAAGTGTGGAATGCCGAGGATTTAACTAACCTTACTCCTGACCAACAGGCTGACCTTAATAAACAATACAAAGAGTCTATTCAGGATTTAGTGGGCGGGGGTAAATTTGCGTTTGCATCTATTGACACCGAAGAAGGTCCACGAATTGTTACTAACTCGTCAGTTGTAGACAATGTAGGATACACTAAAGCAGTCCAAGATTCATTGGATGCTGGCTTACTCAAGTCTTCAGACCTCCCTTACGTGACTGCCCACACTGAGGAGGTTGAGGGTTCAGAAGGAAAAGCCACCTTGATGAGGATTGCCGAGCTGCAGTCACTTGGCTCCGAGCTTCAAGGCATGATGGAGCGTATAAACGAGTCGCCTCGGGGAGACAACGAAAGAGCGTTAAGGAGGGCTAACCTCCTTGTTGATCTGCTTAGTGGGGGTTGGGATGAGGAAAATGTTAAGGATCTTACATTCCGGTCAGGCTCAGTAAAACGGATACTATCTGTATTGGCCGATGCGCGTGACGAAGAGCGGGGGTATGACTCCAATGAGTCATTCGCCAAGAAGGGGGTTGACCCTTACTTGAAGTGGACTGCTTACTCTCCTGAGGTGGTAAAAGAGTGGATGCAGATGCAAATCACGATGGAGGGGGTTCAACGGGAAGATTATTTTAAATACGAAGATGGGGACAACCCGGAAGACAGCATCCGGGTGATTGGACCGATGGGTGTAGCTGCCCACCCGTCCCTTATGCTGAAGAAGGATGTCTTCGAGAAGGCAGTAGATTCTTCTAAAAAATACACCCCCTTTCAGAAGAAGCTTTTACGCACTCAGCGGGAATCGTTTTTACGCAATACCTACGAGCACTACGGCTCATTGCTAACTGATACGGCAGGGACTTCTGAACAATGGCTGGCGCATAAAGAGGCAGCAGCAGTAGCAGGAGTTACAGACCCTTTAGAAATTTTTGATACCTTTATAGCTGACCCCGACAACTACGACAACCTCGAAAACTTTGGTGGTATGGCGTGGGACGCTGTGGTTCACGGTGGTATTGGTTCTATGCTCGCGGCAATTCCCGCTATTGCTTTTGAAAGTGAAGGAGCCCGTGAGTATATCGCAGAGGTTCAGGCGGATTCTGCTCGACGTAGGCAAGTAGCCAACATGTTTGGTCACTGGGAAGGTGGATGGGGTTTTGGTGTGTCTGCCGTAGAGACATTACTCCCCGCTATCGTTGACATTTTTGCGGGTGTTGCAGTTACAGCAGCCACGGCAGGAACTGGCGGGGTAGCTGTTGCGGGCGGGGTTGCCCTTAAGCAGTCCTTGAAAGCTGCAGGTAAAGCTGCTGCAAAGGGACTGGGAAGACGGGGGGCGACATCGGCGGTCGTTAAGACATCGGTCACGGCTCCTGCGTCCAAGTTGGGTAGGGGCGCTGTTGATGAGATGCTGTCCGCGTCGGCAAAGGTATCAGCTCAAGGAGCAAATACAGTTGCGAAGGGGATGAACGCCACTGCATCACAAGTGATGAAGGGTGACCTTCTTCCTTTTTGGACTCACGTCGGGAAGACGTTTACTACCATAAAAGGATCTAAAGGAGTTACCACTGTTGCGGGAGCTATGGTTCCTGCCTTTGTCCGGAGTTCCAGTTCTACTTATTCTGTTGTATACACTTCACTTAAGGAAGCCAACCCCGACATGACTCATGAAGAGATTCACGAGAAAGCGATTGGCACTGGGATACTAGCTGGGTTTATAACTGCGTCATTAACAGGCGCCTTTAGTGCTTTCGGTAAAGGGGGTTTAGAGAGGGCTCTTGAGAAGCGACTGACAGGCAAGGAAATGGGATATGTCCTCACTAAGATGCTTAGGGGAACTAAGAGGTTTAACGACGGGAGCACCCGCGAGGTAGCAGCTGCTATTCTTACGGAAGAACTCATGTCCCACGGACCCCTAGCATCTGTGATAAGAGCCCTTAAAGAACTGGGGACAGACATGTTATGGGAGTCTGCTGAAGAGGGTTTAGATGAAGCGTTTAATCAACCCCTCGTCGCGCAGGCAACCAACGAGCAACTTTCCTTTGGAGAATGGATGCACGGCACACTGATGGGGGCTGCTCTTGGCGGAGTTACCGCTGGGGCAACTACAACCTTGCAGTCGTCGCTAGGAGCTGCATCTAAAAAGTTAGGTCTCCGCCGTGTGCGAGATGAAATTTCTCAATACCGTGATGTTGTAACCGACAAAGTTTTAGACGCCCTGAAGGAATCCGGGTCGCTATATTCGGCAGAATACTTTGATCGGTTTACCCGAGCAATGGTTCAAGGCTCAAGTATCATTCCGATGTCGCAAGGAAGACAACGGGGGAACGATATTATCACCCCCGCTATTCAGCCTAGATCAGACCAGACGCTGCCTATGGCTGAGGGTGCGGAAGGAGAACTACTAGCCAAAGCAGCAACCAATGAGTTGGTCGAGGAAGAGGAAAAGTATCGTCACTTTGATACAAAGCAGCGGTTTAGGCACTGGGATCTCCTGCACTCTGCCTTGGCTCCGTTGCGCGATGAGCTGGAGACTTCTGAATCAGAGGTATCCCAAGATTTTACTGAGGAACAGCAGGAACTTTTACCTCGACTGGAAAACGAGGATGATATATCTGCTGCCCACCTAGACCCGGATTACAACGTCACAAAAAGTGGGGTTATAATTGGTATCCGTAACCCCCACAGCGGAGAGTGGACTGGTCAGGCTTTATCACTGGGTGAGCAGATTAGAAAAGTAGCGATGTTCCGGTCTTCGCTTCCCGCAGACTTCAGAGCCAAAAGAGATCAGAAAGAAAAAGGATTTAGTAGGGCAGCTAAGGAGATTGAGCGCATCAACAGGGAGCTTGAAAATACCATACCGGATGGGAACACCGCCCCCGCCAAGGCTACCTCTCGTGAGGAGTTGCTGGAGATATTAGACGAACTCCGTAAGAATGTTAATCCGGAGTCTGTAGCAAAGGCTATAGATATGCTGGAAAGGGAGAAGAAAGCAGACGGCTCCATAAAACAAGACTTAGGCCGGGAAGCCCGTAGAGCGATCACTAACGCTGTTCTTAATGACCTAGAGGAAGACGAACCTGTAACGGTCGCAGCATCCACAACGGTGGATGTCCCCGTTCAATCTGTAGATACGGGCACTGAGGATGACCCAGTCGGAGCTGCTGTAGATCATTTAAAGGAGTCAGATAATCTCGACGCCAGTCAGTTAGCTGAGCAGAATAAACCCAATAAACCCGTCCCAGCCAACCGCGAAGATACGGCAGCTCAGCTGGATGTGAACGCAGGCACCGCTGCAGCGGATAGTGAGGGGGAGGCCGATGCTAGGCTGAACGAGCTTCTTTTAGAGGAGGCAGGACTAAATCCCCGATTCCCTGCGCCGGGTAAAACTGCTACGAAAAAGAAAGCTGCTGCGAAAAAGAAAGCTGCTGCGAAAAAGAAAGCTGCTGCGAAAAAGAAACCGACTACGAGGAAGAAGCTTTCCGAAGAAGAATTTATAGATGACCGCTACACCGCTGCCGAGGTCTTAGCTTTTAATGCCTTAGTTCATGCGGGCGTCCCGGTTGAGCTAAAGCCGGGTGAGCGGGGGATGCCCTCCCGCAAGAAATACCCCCGTGACTACTACAAGAAAAAGACAGCACTCCTTGCCAAGCGTATAAACGAGAAGTATCCAAAAGTTAAAGTAGCTCCTGCGAGGGGTTACAAGGGACTTAAGGGGGCAGACAAGAAAGTCATACGTAACGAGGAGGGCAATATTATTGCTTTCGTCAACTCAGATGGTCTTGGGGTCTATGATAATGACCCCGCAACGGTATCTTTATTACTAGCACATGGAGTTCCCGTTCGCGTCCCCCGAGGGACGGAGCAGGTAAACCCAGCTATCCTCTTTGATGATGCAACAGGACTAGTTAAGGGAGTCATTGAAGGCGGGAAGATAGTCTCCTTGAATGTAGTCAGGGAGCCCCTCCCGTCTTACGACAATAGACTTACCCAGTTAGGCCAGCTTCTAAGCCTCTTCGGGGTTTCCAGTTACGACGTAGGCAAGGGAGCTTACACTATCGACGGGGAGGGTAATATTCAGATGGTCGAGGACGGCGAATCTATTCCCGTTGAAATGGCTATAGGGGCTCTACGAGCACACTTCGACGCCGATACGTCCATTCTTGAGAATCTTTTACGCCCCGCCCAACCTATTGAGGGGGAGGGCACCCGGCTTCGCAAGGACGCCTCCTCTCATGCTGAGTCAGCCGTTAAGCTTGAGACTCAGTTATTGTTTCATTGGTTCTCACTGAGGCAGGGTCTGATTGACGACGGCTTAGTGGAGACTAAGCAGACACAGCGAGGAGAGATTCTTGTTCCCACCTCAGGAGCCATCCCAGCTTTATTGCAGCGCACCCAGCTTGGAAAGAGTGGGACGGCGCGTGTTGTAGCGGACGCACTCCCGGTTTTAAGCAACCCAACAACCCAGCCCGACGCAGTCCTAAACATTTTCCTGCGTGATTTTGTATTAAACAATTCCCTCTTCTCCGACGGGCGCATTCCGGACATCCCGGCTATTGCCACCCGAGTGAAGAACAGGTATCAGAATCTACAGAACCGTAGAAGGCAGGCTGCTAATCTAAAAGTATGGAAAGCAGCTAAACAGCCACTCGACGAATCTAACACCCCTGCTCAGGAACGGAAGCTGGACGCCTTGGTAGAACCGATGGTTGCTGCAGGACTGCCCCGCAGATCAACTCGGGTTCTTATCCCCTTAACTCGCGCCTCTGTAGCCCTCTTGGGCAAGGTTCAGTCAGTGCGAGGGCAAATAAATAATTTCCTGACCCGCAGCGTATACACAGGTGATGCCCGTGACTACGTTGAAAGTCTCTCCAATGAGGACGCCTTGGGAGTCTTGTTTTCTTGGGCAACTTCGGGACCACACGAAGGCACGGACTTGAACGCCCTTTTTGAATTTATAGATAACGTGCCCAGACGGGGAGGCAAACCACTCGCTGCTTTGCTACGGCTGTATTGGACGGGGTCAGATGCTGTTTATGGCAATGTAGAGGAGGACACAGAATTTATGGCTTCCTTGAAGACATATGCTCAACGTATCCTCCGCACGGGCTTAACAGACAGGCAGGCTATCAACCTTACCCGATCCGTGAGGTCAGCCTCGTTTGAACTATTTGCCAACTCTTATGCAACGGAGCTAAATGAAGACGTTATCCTTGAGCAGAACTTACGCGACATTGATACATTAGGGTTAGTTAACGGCGACCCCAACACAGTCATAGCTGCCCTGCGTAAGATTGAGTCTACAGACCCCGACCCCCTCCGCAAACTGGCTGCTAAGATGTTGCTCCGTAACGAGGGTTTTATACGGAATGTAAAATTTGTCATAACAAGCTCTAAGCAAGGGCACTTAGCGGGTAAGTATACAAAGTCATCAGACGGAACTCACACAGTAGCTCTATTTACTAACGGACATAATGGAGCGGGGGTCGCTGGCGTCCTGCTACATGAATACCTCCACGCACTTACTGCCGACATTGTGAGGGGAACCCCGGAGGGAGCTGATAGAACCACCGGGAGTAGTGCTCCGGAAATAACCCCTGAACAGCAGGCAGCTATTCAGGATATTCAAAATTTGATGCAGGAGATTTCTGCGGAGGTGGTGAATAACGGGATGATGACTCCCCTCGTTGCCGATGCCTTGGGCAGTATTGACGAGTTTATATCTCATCTTTTTACATCTCCCGAGTTTCAAGGAGTGCTGAAAGCCCTTCCGAGCCGAGACGCCCCTAATGTTTTTAAGCGGGTGTTGGATGCTATTCTCCGAGTATTCAATTTGAATATTAGACCTGAGCAGGTGGGCAGGTATCGGGAAGCTCTTGAACAAGTTACTTCGTTTGTCATTCCTATTCAAAGGTCAAGCAACGAAAGTGCTACCGCACTCACTACGGCTATCGAGTCTGCAGCTAATGAGGCCATTAGGCAAGCTGCCAGTGGGCACGCTGCTGTTGATAGATTTACAGGAAATATTGTTGAGCCTGCGGTTGAGGCAGGAGAAGCAACCCCCACGACTAATGCCCTCCCCCCTAAAGCTGTTAGGGACATCCAAGAAGACCGAGATAACTGGGGCAGGGGTTTTGCGGAAGCCATGCACTCAGCCTTGATGTCCTCAACATCAGCCGATGGAACCTCCGTCGCAGGATGGAAGCCCTCGACAATTCGGAGAGCTAATAAGCTTGTTAAGGTTATATCCAAAAGGCTTAAGGGGGCTGCTTATCGACACCATGTAAGGCTGGCAGAAATGCCCGCTGACAGGGCTGCAGAAGGCAGCATCATGTATCAGTCTCAAGGAACTGTTTACGTAAGCCCCGACAACCTAGTTCAACGCCTATTTCTTGAGGAGGCGTCCGACATGGGGGATCACAATTTACAGAAGATCACCGACTTCATTTGGGATGAAGAAATTATACACGTTTCTGCGGTCGAGTCTGTCGGGCGTTCTAAGTTAGACGCTCTTATTGACGAGACCTCCGACCGGGAATTTGTAGAGATGGCTGAGGCTTACTACGCTAACCGCTCTGAGGAGGATATAGCAGGCTTGGTATCTGAACTACAGTCCGAAGACCCTGAGATTTCTGCTAACAGAAAGAGACTTCTGATGGATGAGTTCTTACGGCAGCAGCTTCAGATGAGGATGAAGGGAGCCACTACGGAGGAGGCACAGCGTTTCTTTAGTCAGAAGCCCTCACTGTTTAAAGTGATGAAGTATGCCATGCAGAGGATGTATGCCCGCATGTTCGTAGCTTCCCGCTTCAAACGGAATAACCCTCGTTACGATGCTGCTCTTAAAGCGATGGAGGAGGAGTATCATGCTATGCAGAGTGGCTATCGTTATGACCCCGGTGTTCTTACATTCGACCCCACTAATCCGGGGGAGACCCTGTTCGCTATGCGTGATCAGTTCTTTGGGGGGACAGCTGCCCTTTCGGGAGCAGAAGATAGCGTTTACGTAAAAGCTCTGACGGGAGATAAAGGCGACGACGACCTCCAAGTAGCCTTAAACAACAGCCATACGGACTACGACCGTAACCGGGTAGTGCAAACTTGGATTAGGAATAACCCCAAAGCGACCGCCAAGCTTAAGGATTTTATATCCAAAAAACTCTCTACTGCAGGTTTTGACGGAGCTGAGGTTCCTCCTATCCTGCTGGACTCCCGAGGGGAAGTTATTCCAGCTGCCCGCCGTATTACACCTTCGTCGATAGAGGCACGTAAATCTTCCATCGTAGCTGAGAAACTGGAGGAGGGACACAAGCTATGGCGAACTGCGCTTAATGGTGACGATGGGGATGACTCTTTACAGGACAGATTTGATAAAGAGTATGCTCCTATCGCGCAAGCTTTTGAGGACGGTAATCCCTTGTGGTTTGAAAGGGTAGGGGGTCGTGAGTTTAAAGCGTTTGGACACAAACATCTTTGGGAGACTCTAGGTTTAATATACCCCCCGAAGTTATGGGATGCGTCCACCCCGGACGGCTGGGGCTTTTTACCGGGGAGCTTTAATCAGCACACCAATCAACGGCTACGGAGCATAGCCCTCTCAATTCCGGGGGCTGTAGAAACAGCAGATAGTTGGGGGGAGTTGCCGGGGCTCACGCTGAATAAGGAAGTCCCAAGTAAGTATAAACCTCAGGAGACCGGATATGAGGCTCAGTTGAACTTGTCCGCCGAGGCTTTAATTCAGGCTGTTGAGTCCCGTGTAGAGGACTTTAGCCAATTTAACAAAGGAAAATTCCGTAAGTATGTTGAGGACAGCTTAACCAAGATTAGAGAATACCTCCGCACCCAAACAGCTATTGCTACTTTTGACAAAGTGCGGGGAAGCTGGGCAAAGGATAATCCTAAGTCGGCAATGAGGCTTGAGATGGAGGTTAGATCCAATCAACGGGCTCACGGGATGATGACGAGTTTCTATCATGGGACTCAAGATTTATATAACCCCCCAACAGAGTTCCGGACTGACTGGGGGTTCTCGGGAACCCCCGATATCCATTTCGCTCAGGAATGGTCAGCGAGCCGTGCCCCAAGCAGTTGGAGGCGACGGGGGGTTGGAAGCACGTATCACGACTCATTAGAGATGGCGCAATTTTTCCTCTTACCCCGCGAGGTGCAGGAAAAAATTGCCCCCTTCATAACTCGCAGATATGAAGAGGAACAGGCTACTGACCTGCAGGCCGGACGGGATGCAAACCAAGCAAACCTAGCGTGGGAGAGAGCCGTTTCAGGAGCTTGGGTTGATGCGGGATATACTATCTCATCGCTAGTGCATCAGCGCGTAGGCGTAACACAGGTGGCTTTTGCATCTGACCCACAGGAGGTTTCAGTATCTCCTGAGAATGTAATAGCACCCGCTACTTACCGCCCCAATACCCTGTATGAAGTGGGGATAAAATCGGATAATCCCTTCGACTTCCGGAACGACCACGATGTCAGAAAATGGACAGACTACCAAATAGAAATAGAGTCTAAGGGGTATGAAACTAAGTATAGGGACACTAGAGATAAACTAGAGGCAATCCCCCCGGAGATTTTCACGATTCTGCACCTAGAAGGAAAGCTTCTCTCCGACCCCGGAGAGAGTGGAGTCGGGACTCCGTTGTCGGTATCCGACCCGAATGCGTATCAGCAGCAGCAAGAGATAAAAGATCGACTGACGGAGCTATACGCTAAAGTAAGCCCTCTAGCTCCTCCTGAGGAACTTGATAACGACACCCGAGCCGGAGCTACTACGGGGAGAAATCTACTGACGGATGCTGTTGAAGGATACGGCTTAACTTTACTCGGTAAGAAAGAGGAGGTGGCTACTAATGTATTTAACTGGGTAGAGCAAACCCCCCTAACTGCCGTCAGGGAAGCTATTCAACAGGGGAAGGGCAAACAAGAAATAATTGCCCTCTTCAGGATGTCCCACGCTAATGAATTAGCAGAGGTGAAAGAAAGACTTTATAGTGCCCGCAGACAAAGACGCTTTAAGTCAGGTGACTTTAATTCGTGGGAGAAGACACACGTTGCTGCGGAGGCAGGAGCCACCACTGTTCGGATGTATGAAGACGCCGAGGATGATGCAGCTTTGGATAAAGAACCAAATGTGTGGGTTCCTTTCTTCTCTAATACGAGAAAATCAAAGGGAGACTTTAGTGGTTTCAATAGATACGAACTTAAGGAGACGGACAAAGATCGGATCGAGTCTTCCAACTTAATTAAGAACTCTGCTGGAGCTACGCTGGATGCAGCCACCTCCAAGATCATTGACATTGAGGAGCGCAATAATTTCCACACGAGTGACATGAATAGGACATCCCTTAGGGCGTCCACGGAGGCAGCTGATTTTGCTTTCCGGAACATCTCCATGACGGGAGATTTTGGCGGGGATAACCTTGAGGCTGAGATTAAGGGGGGAACTCCACGCGCAGCCCACAAAGCAATAGCTGCGTGGCTGAGGCGTAACCCCGCATCTGCTGAAAGGCTGGATCTGATTAACGACAAAGTATCCAAAGAGGCTAGGTATGTCCTAACCGGAGAAGAGTATCGTTCGGAAGATCCGGATGCCCCTACCCTTAAAGCGGGGACTATATTGAATACGTTCAGCGGGGATATCCTGTTGCCTACGGCAAGGTTTGGGAACGAGATGAAACATCTAGACGATGAGACCCTCGCAGACTTGAAAGAAGGCAGGGGTGAAATTGCAGAGCAGATAAAGATATCCAAGTTTATTCAGGAGCTACAGGACGCCCCCGGAACCACTTACGCCCCTACCACACCCACAACCGATTCGTTTGAGGAGCTGCTGACCGAGCGACCAACCCCTACATCACGCCCCGGAAACTGGCAGTTGTCATCTGTCGCCTTGGGGGGCAGGCAGACCTTCGTCAGTTCCGAGAGACTTGATGCTGAGTTTGATGCCTCTGACTGGAAACAGGTAGGGGGTCAGCTGGGCTCAAATATAGGGGGCGTTTATGAGGATAAGGGGGGAACCAAGTATTACTTTAAGGAGGCCAAGTCTGAAGACCATGCCCGTAATGAAGTCCTTGCCTCCATCCTCTACACGGTTACTAATGCCTCCGCAGTTCCCCTTTATCTCGCTCGCCGTAATGGAAAGCTGGGAACCGCTTCCGGGTGGGAGCCCGACTTAACGGCTTTTGATACAAATAATTCAGAGCACGTTGAGTCTGCCCAACAGGATTTTGCAGCCCATGCGTGGCTTGCCAACTGGGATGTCGTGGGGCTGGTGGCTGATAATTTAATGATGCAACCCGTGGTGGATGCCAACGGGAAACAGATCGGGGTGGATGTTGCCACACACGTTGACCCCGGTGGGGCGTTGGAATACAGGGCACAGGGTGCTCCTAAAGGTGAGGCGTGGAATGATGAAGTAGCTGAGTGGGAATCCCTGCGCGATCCCTCGATGAACGATATGTCCGCTAAGGTGTTTGGTGATATGTCAGATGCCGGTCTTAAAAAGTCCGCGAGGCGTGTTGCCAACGTCAAGGAGGAAACAATAGACACGGTAGTCGATGCGCTGTTTGCCAACAGTTCAAAAGACGCAGAGCCCATGAAGGCGGTGTTGAAGCGACGCCGATTGAATTTGCTTCAGAAGGCGGGGGTATCTGAAGAACTTAACACATCCATCCGAGCCACGAGGCGTGGTCCTAGTTTTGTATCCTCTTTAGATAAGGACATTCAGGAAACTTACTGGTATTCCAAAGCTGCTAAAGCGGTTGAAGAAAGTAACTGGGCAAAGAAGGGACTAGATTGGAATCAAGTTAGAGCCATTTTCTTCCAGCAGGGCGTTCCTCAATCTGAGTTTGAGTTCCTCGTGGGGCGTGGGCTTGAGGCGGCATTCAATCCGGAGCTAAATACAGACCGTGCTCAAGAAGAACGCGACGAGAAGGGGCATATTATTCGCGGAGCGGGCAAGGTTTTGAAGCAGGAGGTTTTGGATTTTATATCCGACAACAACCTCAAGATTGTTGATGTCCAAAGATCCCACAGGTTCTCTCTGCGGAAAGGGGATAAAGGAGTCGAACTGGTTGATGTCCCCCTTGCTGAGGATGACCCCCAACTAGACTCTGAGCCCGTCTATATAAGAGCAAACGAGGCTCTCTATGACTTCTTGGCTGATGACTTCGGGGAGGAGTTTGACGTATTTACCAGTGAGAAAATAGCCAATATCCGCACACAAATGGATACCCAAACCTTTACTATAAGTGGGGCAACTGCTTTTCTTAAGGGGATACAAGAGGCATACCAGCTGTTCGGTGATGAGGAGACGGCTAGGGATTTTGTTTTAACAGCTCAAAACAAAACAATAACAAATGCTGTCCTTACTCGGACAGAGCCCCTGTTTAATTCTCACGAACAATTAGAGATTTTAGATGGGCTTACCGTTGAGCTGATGGTTCATCGGCTAGTTGCCCTCCGCACACATTTCTCCGGGGGAGATACGCAGTTGATAACGGACTTAAAAACCGAGGAAGATTTTGATCTTGCTACGGAAATAATGGAGTTCAAGCCCGAGAACACAAGAAATGTCCCTCTTGACCTCCTTGAGTTCAAGATACCCTTGGAAGGTGAACTTAAAGACCTAAAAAACTATTTAAAGCAACCAATTCCTGAACACTTACAGGCAGAGATGGAGTTTGTAGTAGGGGGCTGGGTTGCTTTAGATAACCGCAAAGAGGTAGTAATTAAAGATTCGGATACCCATAACCAACCCCAAGCTGTTTTTGATACACCTACTTTATCAAGGCTTGCCATAGAGTATACCTTTTACGAAGACCTTATCTCTAACAGATTCCGAGACTACGCGGACGAAACCGTTGCCCGTGAGGTTATCTCGATAGATTGGCAGACGGGTAGGGCTACCGCTATCACAGGGGAAGTCTTAATTGAAGGAGTGATGAAGGGTTATGCAGACGGCGACCCATTGGCTCCTAGGGGGGTTGACCCTGAGGAGGCAGAGTTCCGAATTGATCCGGAAACCGGAGAGTA
>PVBE012495532.1_pt1 | contig 29323 bp, 30 predicted proteins | sample 1631181 | NCBI WGS metagenome assembly PVBE01 (sample SAMN08397723, study PRJNA350692) | Marine metagenome, whole genome shotgun sequencing project. | isolation source: water | place: Pacific Ocean | collected 2012-04
CTCCGTTGACAACTCCGTCGACCAAAGCATCATCGATTACCCAGAGGGCGTCTCCGGCGTCCTTAGTTCGGTTAACGAACAGCATGTCGTACAACTCGTCGACGTAGTACTTATTCCATAGAACCTGGTAGGCACCCTGGAAGCGCTCGTATAGTTCGTTCGCCCGGCTCGGTATCTTGATGTAGATCAGGTACGCAAAGCTGATACCGGCGAGCGCAACGGCGATCGAGGTCAACATCAACATCAGTTCGAGGCCGTGACTGGCTTCCTCCGCAGCGTGCTCCGCCTCTTGCACAAAGTTAATTGCAGGTTGGACCGATGCTAGTAACGAATCGCGGGTTGACGCGACCGCGGCGTGCGATTCGCCTCCTAGCGATGGAGCGAGCCATTCAAAAAGGTTAAAGCGCTCGTGGAGGGCGGCAAGCGGGCCGACCCGTAGAACGTCCGGGATGATGATGTAACCGCCGAAGATGGAAAGGACCGCGAGCACCATCAGCGGCACCGTCATTGCCTTGGGGCTCTCGTGGGCATGGTCCTCAACGTGTGGATCCATACGTGATTCGCCCCGAAAGACGACAAAGTACATGCGAAACATATAGAAAGCAGTAAGTCCGGCGACTAGCGTTCCAATGGCCCAAAAAACTGGGTGACCGTAAGGCCCAGACCAGGCGTACCACAGTATTTCGTCTTTGGAGAAAAAGCCTGACAACCCAGGAATTCCAGCGATCGCCATGCAGCCGACTAGGAACGTCCAGTGGGTTGTGGGCATATATTTCTTAACGTTGCCCATCTTCCACATGTCGAGCTCGTCGTGCAGAGCATGCATAACCGAGCCAGCTCCGAGGAATAGGAGTGCCTTAAAAAAAGCGTGCGTCACCAGGTGAGAAACGCCGACTGTGAAGGCGCCGACACCACACGCCATTACCATGTAGCCAAGCTGGCTGACGGTCGAGTAGGCGAGGACTCGCTTAATATCGTTTTGTACCAGCGCAATGGTTGCTGCCATCAAAGCGGTTAGAGCGCCCACTATCGCGACTGAGGTCATTGCGATCGGCGACAGCGAGAACAAAACACTGGAGCGAGCGATCATATACACCCCGGCGGTTACCATGGTGGCGGCGTGGATAAGCGCCGACACTGGCGTCGGGCCTTCCATCGCGTCGGGCAACCAGACGAACAGTGGAATTTGGGCGCTTTTACCAGCTGCCCCAATCAAAAAGAACAAACACGCGGCGGTAATCGCTCCTGCACCGATCTCGAACTCATGTGCTCGTTCGAAGACCTCAAGATACTGGACACTGCCGAAGGTGAAGAAGACTGTAAAAATGCCGAGGATGAAGCCAAGATCACCAATGCGATTGACAATAAATGCCTTCTTACCAGCATCACCGGCTGAACGCTTGCCAATGTAGTAGCCGATCAGAAGGTACGAGCACAGTCCAACCCCCTCCCAACCGATGAACATCAGGCCATAGGAATTGCCAAGCACCAAAATCAGCATGAAGAACACGAACAGATTGAGGTAGGTAAAGAACCTGTAATAACCTGCGTCCCCACGCATGTAGCCGACGGCATAGATATGGATTAAAGAACCGACGCCTGTCACCACGAGGATCATTACCGCTGACAACGGGTCGAGCAGAAAGGCGAACGGGACGCTGAAGGTCGCCGTTTTTTCGTGTAGCGAGTCATCAGTCAAATGAGCGACGCCTGAAGGGATCCATTCGTAGAGGGTGATCTCTTCGTGGCGCTCCTCCACCGGCCGCTGTGCTAGTTCATAAACTGCACCAACTGATAGGACGAACGACGTGAGAATCGTGGCACAGGCGATTAAGGCGATGACCTTTTCACTTTTAATCCGCCTGCCGAACAACCCGTTGATGGTGACACCGACCATCGGGATGAGCGGGATTAGCCAGAATAGATCGATCACGATTCCAGATTAGCCTTTCAGTAAGTTGAATTCATCGACGTTGATCGCTTCCTTGTTGCGAAACAAAGCGATCACCAGGCCCAGGCCAATGGCGACTTCAGCGGCGGCGACGGTAATGCTGAAGATAGAGAAGATTTGTCCTGTCAGGTCGGGGTGGAAATATGACACCGCGACAAGGTTTATATTGGCTCCGTTAAACATGAGCTCAAGCGACATCAACACGAGGATCACGTTTCGTCGCACCAACACGCCGATGGCGCCGATAGAAAAGAGCATCGCTGAAAGTATTAGGTAGTGATTCAGTCCGATGCCGTCCATATCAGACTCGCTTCTTTGCGAAATAGATAGCCCCGATCATAGCCACCAGCAACAGCATGGAGACTACTTCGAAAGGCAATATGTAATCGGTGTACAGGGTCATGCCGATGGTTTCGATGTTGCCACCGTTGACCGTACGCAAAGCGGCGCTGATCTGGTCCGGTGGGGGCGGCTCGCTACCTTGAGTCCCTGCCCACATCATGAAACCGAGTTCTGCAAGCAGCACGCAGACGAGCAATACCGCTGGCAACCACTGTCTGTGCAAGTACTCCACGCGTTGCAACTCATTGAGGTTGACCAGCATGATCACAAAAAGAAACAAGACTACGATACCGCCGGCATAAACTAGGATCTGCACGGCAGCGATGAATTCCGCCTCGAGCAGGAGGAACAATGCGCCAACGCCGACGAAGGACACAACCAGCCAGATCACCGAGCGCACTAGACTACGGCTTGTGACCATAGCCAAGGCACCGCCAAGGATGATCGCTGATATAAGGTAAAAGGCTGTTTGCGACACGTTTAGCGCTCGTAGTGGACTATCGCGTGTCCCTTATGGAGGATCGCGAGATCATGGACCAGATCGGCGCGGTTATACGTCGCGCCTTCGAATTCGTTGGAATGGTAGATAGCGTCGACCGGGCATACCTCTTCGCACAACCCGCAAAATAGGCAGCGTGCATGATCAAGATAAAAGTAAGAGGCGTATTTTGACCCTTTGCCTATGCCTTTCTCGCCTTCGAGAACAATGCAGTTGTCCGGGCAGATTTTCTCGCACAGAAAGCAGGCGATGCACAGGTCGTCATCGACTCGTAGGATGCCGCGATAGTTTGGATGAAGCACGCTTCGCTCAAGCGGGTAGCGCACGGTCACATTAGGTTTGAACGTATAGCGTAACGTCGTCCACAGACCAGTGATCAGGTCAGTGAGCAGCGCCGTGGCCGCCAAACTTTTTTTCGGAGCCGGCATTTCCGTACTTTCAGTTGTTATCTGTCGCAGCGGTTAACTGGACAGAGAATCCACAATGATGACAAACAGCCCAGTGATAAAAAGATTGGCGATCGAAAGCGGAATAAACACTTTCCATCCGAGGCCCATCAGCTGATCGTAGCGGTAACGTGGGTATGTGCCGCGTAGCCAGATGAAGAAATAGATAAAAAACCCAACTTTCAGGACGAACCACGAAAAACCAGGTATAAAGCCGAGAAACGAGAACAACTCAACATTGGGAAACGGTTGCATCCAGCCGCCCAGGTAAAGTGTTACCAGCAAGCCACTCATCACGACCATCGCAGCGTATTCACCCAGCATGAAAAACGACCAGCGGAAACCTGAGTATTCAGTGAAATAGCCCGCCACCAGCTCCGCCTCTGCCTCGGGAAGATCAAAGGGAAGGCGGTTTGTTTCAGCGACCATGGCGATTATGAATAACACGAAGCCTACCGGCTGGACGAAGACGTACCATAAGCCCGCTTCTCGCTGTGCGTCGATTATGCCGCTCATCGAGAGGGTGCCGGCAATCATCAGCGTTGCAAGAATAGTGAATGTTAAAGCAACCTCGTAAGACACCATCTGCGCTGCTGACCGCAATGCTCCAAGCAACGGGTATTTCGAGTTGCTCGCCCAGCCGCCAAGTACCAATGAGTATGTTGACAGGCTCATTAATGCGAGCAAGAAGAGTACGCCGACGTTGACGTCAACGATGCTCAAGCTTATGTCGTAGCCAAATAGCGTGAAGCCTTCACCCATCGGCAAGAATGCGAGTCCGGTAAGGCCGACTACCAGAAGAATGATGGGTGCAATCTTGAAGACGAATACGTCTGCATCACGTGGTGCGATGTCTTCCTTGGTCAGTAGTTTGACCGCATCGGCGATTGGTTGCAGCAGACCGTAGGGTCCAACGCGCATCGGCCCAAGGCGACTCTGGATGAATGCTAGAACCTTTCGTTCGACATAGACGATGTAGCCGACCAATAGCGGAAAAACAAGAAGGATTGCCAAGATTAGAATCGATGGGATGATGACGTAATCTGACAGCCAGGTGTTGTTCATCGATCGACGTCTCCCAGGACGATGTCGATGCTGCCAATGACGGTCACTACATCAGCTATTAGAAGCCCTTTGACCATCTGTGTGATCGCTGCCAGATTCACGAAGGATGGTGCTCGAATCTTGCACTTGTACGGCGTGTTAGTGCCATCCGCAACTATGTAATAGCCTAGTTCTCCGCGAGGCGCCTCAATCTGATGGTAGACCTCTTTCCCCGCCTCGATCTTCAGCATCTTGGGCACTTTCCCAGTAATCGGACCATCCGGCAAATTGTGGAGGCATTGCTCGACGATTTTCACGGATTCACGCATTTCCATGAGGCGGAGTGCATAGCGACCGTAGGAATCGCAGTCATTACTAACAGCGATTTCAAAATCGACCTTATCGTAAGCGGCGTAAGGCATTGCCTTGCGGATGTCGTAGGCAACACCGGAGCCTCGAAGTAGTGGCCCGGAAAGCCCCATGTCAATCGCATCGTCGGCGCTAATCACGCCCACGCCAGCAGTACGGTCGATCCAGATGCGGTTATTTGAAAGCAGCAATTCATATTCGTCGACACGGTCAGGGAAAGTGGCGCAGAAGCCAAGCACCGCTTTAACCCATCCATCCGGCAAATCACGGCGGAGGCCGCCAGGCCGGAACGCCGTAGTGGTCAGCCGGTCACCGAGGGCTGCTTCAAAAAAATCGAGGATGACCTCTCGCTCACGGATCGTCCACATCAGCATCGTCTGGGCACCGATATCCATGGCGTGTGTGCCCAGCCAGATCAGGTGGCTGGCAATACGCGACAGCTCACAAACAGCAGTGCGCACGAATTGCGCTCGTTCCGAAACCTCATAGCCGCCAAGTTTTTCAACCGTCTCGACATAACCGAGGTTGCCATTCGGTGCCGCGAGGTAGTCGGTTCGATCAGTGAATGGGACATTCTGATAATAGTTGCGTGTCTCACACAGCTTCTCGGTACCACGATGCAGGTACCCGATGACCGGCTTACAGTCGACAATAGTTTCGCCGTCGAGATAGAGAATGAGGCGCAGCACGCCATGCGTCGACGGATGCTGAGGCCCCATGTTTAGTTCCATCTCGTGTGTTTTCAGCATGTGCTCAACAAATTCCGTAGGCTAGCTTTCCGATGTCTCGTCAGGTTTTTCGGATTGCTCAGGGTCTGGTGTTTCGGTCTCTGGTGTCCACAAAGAACCGACGATACCGGCACTCGATAACTGTCGCTCTTGCTCGGTCATTTCGTAGTCGCCGCGGATACGGTCGAATCGTCCGCCTCGAAAGGCCGCTTGCTGCCGAGTTAACAGCTCCAGATTTGGTCCTTCCAAGGGATAGTCTTTGCGGAGCGGGAAACCTTCCCAGTCCTCAGGCAAGAAGATGCGCTCCAACTCGGGATGTCCGAGAAATTCAACCCCGTAGAGGTCGTAGGCTTCACGTTCGTGCCAGTTTGCTGTTCCCCAGAGATCGGTGACGCTGGGAACCCCTTCGCCGTCTTCGCAGCCGACTTTCACGGTCAGGAAGTGGTTCGCAGCGATGGAATAGAGATGGTAAACCACGTCGAACCGCGGCGAGCGCTCGGTCCAATCAATGACCGTTAGACTGGCTAAGTAATCGAACTTGGTTAATTCGTTGTCGCGCAGCCAGGTCAGGACGTTGACCACGTTGTCAACGCCTGTCCGAAACATCGGGGCGCCAGCTGTGTCTTCACCCTCGTGTTGGACATCACTTGGGAATTGTCCCAGCAAGGCCGTGACCAGAGGGTTGGGTTCTGGCACCACGTTTTCGCCAACTTCTGCCTGCGATTCGCTAGATTCGTTTTGGGGTTTTTCGTCTGCCATTTTGGCTGCTAATTCTCGTTACAGAGATTGCTGTTTCTTGTCTTGGCAGTGTGCTATTTACGCAGTACGTGCATTTCGTCGATCTTGTCCTGGAGTCGCAGCACACCATATAGCAGAGCTTCCGGGCGGGGAGGGCATCCGGGAACAGAAACATCCACAGGTACAATCCTATCGACGCCCTGTAGGACGCTATAGGTTGGGTACGGGCCACCACAGGTTGAGCAGGAGCCCATCGAGATGACCCACTTTGGGTCGGGCATCTGGTCATAGAGGCGCTTGATTATTGGCGCCATCTTCAGTGTTACGGTGCCAGCGACGATCATCAGATCGGCCTGTCGGGGTGTCGCACGGAAGACCTCAGCACCGTAGCGAGCCATATCGAAACGCGAACAGGTGGTTACTATCATTTCGATAGCGCAGCAGGCTAGGCCAAATGTCATTGGCCAGATGGCAGATTTGCGCGCCCAATTGACTACGCCATCCACGGTTGTCGTCAGAATATTTTCTTCGAATTTATGTTCCGCTAGACCCATTCAAGTGCCCCGCGCTTCCAAGCGTATATGTAGCCGAAGATAAGGATCGCGATGAAGATGACCATCTCGATGAATCCGAACAGTGCCAGTTGTCTGAACTGAACTGCCCAGGGAAATAAGAAGATGGTCTCGACGTCGAAGATCAGAAACAACATCGCAACGATATAGAAACGAATTGAAAAGCGCTGGCGCGCATCACGCACTGGCTCCACACCGCATTCATAAGGCTCCAGCTTGCCTTCCAAGTCCCGCCCCGCCGGGCGGATAAGGCTACCTGCAACCAAGCCGATGACAGCGAATACGGTAGCGGCCACAGCAAACAGCGCGATCGGAAGGTATGCGCCCATAGTGGAAGTGTGAGAGTGATCTCAGGTGGAGCAAAGGAGGATGCGTGGAACCAAGGATTTTCTACCACAGGCCCTGTGGGCTGTCAATCAACTGCAAACCTTAGTAGTCCTTGTATCTCATTGCATAATAAGAACTTGTGGGCTTTTGAGTTTCTAATTCTCTATATTAGAAAGAAGCTATAATTTGTCAGTTAATGGGGCTGGTTGGCTGCCCCTAGAAGGTGTCGGGCGGACTGGCTCATTCTCTCTTTTGGGTGAGGTGATAAAGTTCGTTTGACTCCTGGATTCTTTCCATCGAAAAGGTGGTGCAATGCAGCGACGCCTAGCCCACAGCGTCGGGCCCGCGATGGTGTGCTCGGTATCCGAAGGTTCAAGCCCGTGAGCCAACCGCTCGATGGTTTGGTTGGGTTCCAGGCAGACTGTTCTGGTCGTGAACTGTTCGTTATGCGTATCAGCAAAAGAATCTTGGGAGATCTACCTCTAAAGGTCCCCAGGAGACGGTGTTCTCTTTTGGGAAAGGGGTTGGTGTAGATCGATCTGTCATGGTGGCGCAGGATGGGAAGGCATCGAAAAATAGACAACCTCCGTTGAAGTTACTCCGTAACTTGCCAGCGGTAGAGCGGGTTTTGGAGTATCCGGAGGTGGTGGCCTGGATTGAAGACGTGGGCTGTACCCGCCAATTTGCGGCCCGTGCAGCTGGCACTTTTCTCGAAGAAATCCGTGCCGCACTGGTTTCCGGAGAGCTGGACGGTGAGACGATGAAAGCTCGTCTCGATAACCTGGCTGCTGGCGTTGCTGCAGTGGCGGGCAAGCTTACCCAGCCTCATCTGCGCCATGTAATCAATGCTACGGGTATTGTGGTGCATACAAACCTTGGTCGATCACCGTGGCCGGCTTCAGCGGCGCAAAGGACTGCTGACCTTGTGCAGCGTTACTTGAACCTTGAATTTGATCTTGAGGATGGAGGACGAGGCCAGCGTGCCCAAGCCGTCGAATCTCTTGTCAACCAGTTACTTCCTGGTACCGAAGTCGTTGTCGTTAACAACAATGCTGCCGCTGTTCTTTTAGTTCTTAATACGTTGGCGGAATGCAAGGAGGTGGTTGTTTCACGCGGCCAGCTGGTGGAGATTGGTGGCTCGTTCCGTATTCCTGAGGTGATGACCAAGAGTCACTCGATACTTCGTGAGGTGGGAACCACGAACCGGACCCGAAGCCGCGATTTCGAAGAAGCGATCGGCCCTCAGACCGGAGCCTTATTGAGCGTGCATCCGAGCAACTACCGGGTCGTGGGTTTTACCGAAGAAGCTGAACTCGAAGAGCTTGTTGCACTTGGGCATGACTACGATGTCCCAGTTGTAGAAGACCTTGGCAGCGGTTGCTTGTTTGACCTTCGCGACGTTGGTATTCACGACGAGCCCACCGTTGCTCAACGACTGGCGACTGGCGTCGATCTAGTAACTTTCTCTGGAGACAAACTCCTTGGCGGGCCCCAAGTAGGGTTCATAGTCGGTAAGCCGGAGTACATCGCCCATGTGCGATCAAATCCTTTGTACCGTGCCCTCCGCTTGGACAAAGCGACGACCCTAGCGCTTGAGGGGACCCTGGCGATCTACGTTAATGGTGATCTCGATGGTATCCCGACGATCCGGATGCTACGCATGCCCGTGGCTGACCTTGAATCTCGGGCGAAGGCTATGGCGAATCGGTTGATAAAAAGGGAGTGTGGTGCTCTGCTCGAGATCGTAAAGGTTTTCTCCCAGGTTGGCGGGGGGGGTGCTCCAGGGAAAGATTTGCCATCGTTTGGACTGTCTATCACCCCTCCGGACACAGCGCAGGCCCTTGTTGCGCGTTTGCGAACTGCTGCCCCGCCGATTATTGCCCGAATCGCTGGGGGCTGCGTCATCCTGGACGTGCGCACCGTTCTTCCAGATGAAGATGATGCGTTGGTTGGCTCTGTAGCGAACGCCCTGATTGATTAATCGCTAATCGTGCAGCCAATAACCACGCAAACGAAATCCTTCAGAGACAGACCACCTCGAACTGCTCTTGGTGCATCTGCCCATCCGGCAATAGGCTGACGGGTGCCTGAACCTCAGAGCGGATTTGGCGCATCATCGCACGTTCGGACTGTTGCAGTGCTGTCGCGATCGAGGAGCTAGTGCGAATCACAATGCCGTTGCCATTGAGCTCGTCTTTCAAGCGGCGCACTTCACGGAGAATTTCGATGCAGATCGTATCAACAGACTTTACCTGTCCTCTGCCAGAACAGTAGGGGCACGATTGCAGCATGATGCGCTCAAGGCTTTGCTTTACTCGCTGTCGGGTGAGCTGGATAAGGCCAAAATCCGACATTGGTAATACATGGGTCTTCGCCCTGTCCTTCTTAAGCTCCTCAACTAGCGAATTTAGAACCTTTTGCTCGTTGGCCTTCTGCTCCATATCGATGAAATCAATGACGATAATGCCCCCCATGTCCCGCAGGCGAAGCTGCCGGGCAATCTCCTTGACCGCCTCGAGGTTGGTCTTTAACACGGTGTCTTCGAGACGCCGTTTGCCGACGTATTTACCGGTGTTGATATCGATAGCGACCAACGCTTCAGCCTGGTCGATAACCAGGGAGCCGCCAGATTTCAACCAAACTTTTGCTTCGAGAGCTTTGTCGAGCTGTTGCTGGACCTTAAAGGAGTCAAAAATCGGCACTTTCTTTTGATAGTGCTCAATTTTTTCGACCATCGTTGGCTGGAGTTGGCCGACGAAATTCTTAGCGCGCTTGTATTCTTGTTCGTCATCGATCACGACACGGTCGAAATCGTCGGTGAAAACGTCGCGAAGCAAACGCAACAGAACCGAAAGGTCCTTGTGAATCACACTCGGGGCCTTAGCTTCCTCGGAGCGGCGTTTAATTTCTTCCCAGGCCTCGATGAGGAACATCGTGTCGTCCTGGAAATCTTGCTGGCTCTGACCGGTGGCGGCAGTGCGTGCGATCAGCCCGCCGGCATTCTTGGGGCGAATGTTTCTAATGATCTTCCGCAGGCGATTTCGCTCGCTGCGGTCGGGGATCTTGCGGGATACACCGACATGATCAACAGTCGGCATGTATACGAGAAACCGGCCCGGCAGAGAGACATTGGTCGTAATCCGAGCACCTTTTGTTCCAAGTGGAGCTTTGGAAATTTGCACTAGGATTTCGTCGCCCTTTTTTAGAAGATCTTCAATCCTCTGTTTTTCACGGGCACGGCGGCTGCGACGTTTGCTGGGCTTATGGGCATCTTCCTCGTCATCGCTCTCCATCCAGCTGGAAAATTGCTCGATGTCGGCGAGTACGTCCGAGACGTAGAGAAAGCCATCCCGTTCAAGGCCAATGTCAACGAAAGCGGATTGCATACCCGGGAGAACCCGGCTCACCCGGCCTTTATAGATATTGCCGACCAGCCCACGTGACTGGGCCCGTTCAAGAACAACTTCCGTTAACTGTCCGTCTTCCAAGATGGCAAGGCGTGTTTCATCCTTGCCAGAATTGGTGATGATTTCTTTGCGAGCCATGAAAATATCTCCGCGTGCCCCGACCCGGGGGAAACGGGATACGTCGACGCCTCACCGCTCCGGATGGGTGCTTGAGCACAAGACACACCAGTCCCTGGCCATGGAATTGACGAGGGTGCACATGCAGAAAGGCAGTTGGTATATCTGCCCGGTGGTCGTTGTGCTGTTAAATAAGGTGAAAACAAGAAAACCCTTTCGGATCGCTTGCTTGCTGCCGCTGGCAGCCCAAAACAGGAGAACGCGTTGCCACTCTAGGCATCCGTCTACGCTCTCTACCGGTGGGGCGTGCGTTGCAGCCCGCATAAGCCAGCGATCCAGAAACTCGTATAAAGACTATTATAGCCGATTCTTCGTTCATGTGGCTATTGCTTGAGCATAAACACCTGGATTCAGTTCAGGAACCGACGGTTCCGCACGGATATCACTAAACCTATAGCAATTCCACTGGTCAATGCGGAAGAGCCACCGTACGAGAGAAGGGGTAAGGGAATCCCGGTAATTGGCGCAAACCCAATCACCATCCCGACGTTGACTAAAAGGTGGTAGACCATCACTGTGGCTACTCCAGTGGCTATGTAAGCACCGGCCCGATCACGGGCTAGCCGCGCGGTTTGTAACACGCGCAGCAACAGCACCAAGTAGAGTGCGAGCACAAGTGTTACACCGATGAAGCCAAGCTCTTCTCCGAGCACGGCGAAAACCAAGTCGGTGTGCTGGGCTGGCAAAAAATTCCCTTTGCTTTGGCTCCCCGCGAAAAGCCCGGTTCCGACTAGGCCGCCTGAACCGACCGCGATCTTTGATTGGACGATCTGGTAGGCAGCACCCAGTGGGTCGCCTCCGGGGTCGAGAAAGGTTAGGAGCCGCGCACGCTGGTAATCTTCGAGCAGAAAGTACCCTAGTGGGGCCATCCCCACAGAAGCTATCGTCAAACGCATGGCAGCTACGTAGCGGATCCCGGCCACCCAAGCGATCCCAGCGAGTATTGGCAAGAAGCTACTAGCGGTACCCAGATCTGGTTGAGCCGCAACCAGCGTAAACGGCACTAGGACCAGCACCACCGCTACGAATAGCTGACGGGCGCCAAATGGCAGGGGATCAAGCTCAGAGAAATAGTGTGCGAGTGCCAGGATGACTACTATCTTAGTCAACTCCGACGGCTGCCCTCCTATGCTGCCAATGCTGAGCCAGCTCCGAGTTCCGGATGTCACCGGACCGAAAAGTAAAAGCCCGACAAGGACAAGCATGGCAAGTGCCCACAGCTCATAAGCTCGACTAATTAACTTGCGATAGTCGATGCCCGATACCACGACAGCGAAAATGATCGCTGTTGTTGCCCAAACAATCTGGCGTTCAAAGTGTCCAGCATCGCTGGCGGAAGCGATCAGCAAAACCCCAATCCCAAACAGCAGGGATAGATCAAACAGCAGCAGGTAGTCGAAGGCGCTGAATCTACGCCGGTCGAACAGGATCATCGCTTGGTTTCCTCTGACGCCTCGAAATAGGCAGTCATTAACTGCCCAGCGACCGGCGCTGCGGCGAGACCGCCTCCGACACCATGCTCGATGAAAACGGCAATCGCAATCTCTGGTTCTTCAACTGGCGCAATACCTACGAACCAAGCATGGTTCCTGAGGGCCTCGGGACGTTCTTCCTCGGGGCCTGCTGCAGCTGCCGAAGCCACTTGAGCCGTACCGGTCTTGCCGCCGAAGTCGTAGTTTGGGTGGGCAGCTCGGCGTCCTGTACCAGTCACTGGGTCCAGCGCTGCGCGCATTCCGGCCAGAATTGCTTCGCGATGATCAGGATGCAGGTCGACCTCGGTGGCTCTATCCTGCGGGGAATACCTTGAACGGTTATTCCCAGTGGAACTTTCCACCTTCTCAATTAAATAGGGCTTCATCTTTACCCCTGTGGCGAGCGTTGCCGCCATATGAGCAAGCTGTAATGGGGTGGTGTTGATTGGTCCCTGACCGATCGACAGACCTATAGTTTCTCCCAGATACCAGTTGCCATCTCGGGGTGGTAGCGCCTGAGCGACCCACTCGTTAGTCGGCAGGATACCTGTTGCTTCGTTTAGAAGGTCAATGCCGGTTTCGGTGCCGAGTCCATATCGCCTTGCGACCTCGATGAGCTGTTCCCGAGAAAGCTTTGTTCCGAGCTCGTAGAAGTAGATGTTGCATGACCGACCAATGGCGCTTACTAGGTTCACCGTGCCATGTATGGCATTACAACTTCGGTATTGCCCGTAGTACGTACCGCCTCCAGCACAATTGACCGTTGTTTCGGGCCTGATCCTGCCTGCTTCGAGGCCTGCAATGGCCACCAGTAGCTTAAAGATTGACCCCGGAGGGTATGCACTTTGCAAGGCACGATTCTGAAGGGGTGTGGCAGGATCGTTTGTTACGGCGTTCCACTCAGCTTGCGAAAAGCGCCGTGCGAACATATTGGGGTCGAAGGTTGGAGCAGATGCCAGCGCTAGCGCACCACCGGTGTTGACATCGAGCATTACGATGGCCCCCTTTTTCCCCTCAAGCAAAGCCTCCGCTTGTTCTTGTAGCCTCACATCGAGGGTTAGAGTGAGCGTGTTTCCAGGCTCCGGAGGAATCTGGTTCAAAACTCGAATGGTTCGCCCTGTGCTATCGACAATGATTTCTTCGGCGCCGGCAAACCCTGACAGGAGGCTGTCATTTACGCGCTCAAGGCCAAGTTGGCCCACAATATCGCCCATTCGGTAGCGGTCTTCCTCCCAGGTTGCTAGCTGTACGGCGTTAATTTCGCCAACGTAGCCCATCACGTGCGCGGCGACGGTTCCTTTTGGGTAATGGCGCTTATGCTCCGGTTGGATCAAGACTCCGGGATGCTCGAACGACCTTGCTTCAATCGCTGGCACCAAAGAAGGGGCAATGTCGTCGGCAATGACGACTGGTTGGAAGATCGGAATACCCTGCTCTCTTTGATCAAGTCGTTTGTGCAGAATAGTGGGCGTGACGTTGAGTACGTCGGCAAGCCATCGAAGGGTTGTGTCCCGATCATCGAGCTCCTCCCGAACAATGGCGACGTTAAAAGCAGGTCTGTTGGCGGCGAGCAGGAAGCCCTTGTGGTCTGTAACCAAGCCGCGCGGCGCACGAACGATGGTGTTTTGGTGGCGGTTGTTGTCGGCAAGCGTACGATAGTGTTCCGCGTGTATTACCTGGATGCGCCAAAAACCTAAGAGCAACAGCGTGACCATTAAGATGACAAAGCCCTCGGCAAGGTGCACCCGACGTCGCAGCCGGCTAAGGACAACAGGACTTTCTAATGTCTCGTCGGTTGAATCACTACGGTTGCGGCGGAAGATGAATCCTCGGCGTCTACCTTTACTTTCGTTCGAAGATTCGGGGCGCCACGGACCGACTGTGTTCATTCGCTATCATCCCCAGCGGTGACGGTGGCGTCGACCTGAACACGACCACGGCGTTGCTTGACCAACTGTCTCTGTTCCCATTTGCGGCCGGCATAGACGACCAACATTGTTGTTGCGCTGGTTGCCGCAACTCCTAACCAGAGATCGCCCATGCCAAGCGACGTTGGCTGCGTGAGGGACAAATGCCAGGCCATCAGGATTAGCCTTTCAACTATCACTGCCAAGCCGGTAATCATTGCCCCCGACAGTGGGCCACGCAACACAAACAGGCTGCTGAACATCGTGATGATTGCCGCTATTATGGTCTTGGCAAAGGCGTGGAGCCCGATTATGCCACCAGCGAGGCCGTCTTGAATCAAACCTGCACCCGCGCCGAGGAGAATTGACCGTCGGAAAGAGCTGCGCAGCGACTGCAGAACGACATACATCAGTAGCCAGTCGATTCTCCCAAGCCCCGACCAGACCTGAGGCACAAATATCTGTAGAAGGCCCAGGCCAAACAGCAGCAGCACCGAGAAGAGCGCGGTCATTCACGATCCATTTGTGGGGGAAGGAGCAGCACTTGTCCAATTTGCAGGACATTAGTGAGGGGATCAACATCGATGTTTAGAAATAGCGCCGTTTCAGCTCGCACCACTGGTAGTTGAGGAAGTCCTGGGACGGGTGCTCCTTCAGTTACGCGAAGTACTCGGCCGATTTCAAACCCCGCCGGATAGATCCCGTCGTCCCCTGAGGTGACCACGATATCTCCTCCCTTGACGTCAGCTAGGCTAGTAACGTAATCGAGTTTGAGAGTAGCGTCACCGGCGCCATGGACGACACCGTGAGCCAAGGTTCGCACGACCTTGGCGCCAACCGCATTTCGGGGATTGGTGACTAACTGCACCATCGCCGTCCACGGGCTTACTTGGGTGACCTGACCCACCACGACACCGGTGGTCGATATGACCCCCGACCCAATTTCGACACCATCACGCGACCCCCGATTGACTGTGAACGTTTCATAGCCGTGCGCCATGTCGCGTCCGATGATCTGCGATGCGATCGACGGGGTCGCGATGCGACCCTGCAAGTTTAGTAGCTCCTTCAGCCGGATGTTTTCGCGTGACGTTTCCTCCAATGTCATGATCCGACGCTCAAGATAAGTCACCCGTTGTTGTAGGGCATCTGTCGTGACAGCTTGACTGGTCAGTGCCACATAGCCGGACCAGCCAGAAGAGACCCTGGTCCACAGCTCGGAGATGAGACGGTGGGCCGGAGAAGCTACAGTGCGAATCGCACCCTCAACAGCGTTGGCAGTCTTAGCGCGGTTGGCTTGATATGAAATCATCACGAAGAAACCAAACAGCAGCCCAATAAGGAGCATTAGCGAGCTCGCCTGGCGGCCAATTGTCTTCATGTCGCCTCAGCTCATCGGTTGGGCATCATCCGGTCCCACCTAAGGCAGGCACACCTGCCGCAGGAGATCCAGGTCATCGAGAATTCGCCCGACGCCAAGTACACACGCGGACAATGGGTCTTCGGCAACAGAAATTGGGATTCCCGTTTCTTCCCGTAGCCGCAGATCAAGGTTGCGCAACAAGGCTCCGCCACCGGTCAAAATCACGCCTTTGTCGATGAAGTCAGCAGATAGTTCGGGCGGAGTACGTTCGAACGCCATTCGTACCGATTCCACAATGGAAGATGTGACTTCACTGAGCGCATTGCGAATTTCGCGGTCCGTGATGGTCACCGTTTTCGGTTTGCCTTCGATTAGGTCGCGTCCTTTGATGTCCATAGTGAGTTTCTCATCGAGAGGATGCGCAGAGCCGACGTTAACTTTGATGTCTTCGGCCGTGCGATCACCGATGAGCAAATTATAGCTTTGCTTAATGTAGCTGATGATTGCTTCATCCATTGCCGTGCCGCCGACGCGAATTGATCGTGAGTACACAATGCCACCCATTGAAATAACTGCCACATCAGTTGTGCCGCCGCCGACGTCGACCACCATATTCCCGGAAGGTTCGGTTATCGGAAGTCCGGCCCCAATGGCGGCCGCCATAGCTTCTTCGATTAAAAACACCTCCACCGCCTTAGCACGGTAGGCGGCATCCCTGACGGCGCGCTCTTCTACCTGAGTGATACCGCTTGGTACTCCAATTACGATACGCGGGCGAACCCAGATACGCCCTTTGTTGGCGCGGCGAATGAAGTACGAAATCATCTTCTCTGTAACGTCGAAATCGGCGATGACACCGTCCTTCAGTGGGCGAACCGCGATAATATGGCCTGGCGTACGGCCCAGCATTTCTTTAGCCTCCGAGCCCACTGCCACAACTTTGTTGTTGTTTGTATTGATCGCAACGATCGAGGGCTCCGACAACACCACTCCACGCCCCGCTGTGAATATCAGCGTGTTCGACGTGCCGAGGTCGATGGCTATATCGTTCGAAAAGAAAGACAAAATTCGGGACATAGAACCTAAGCCAGGTAAGCGCGTGAGGCTTTCACACCACCACGGAAAAAGCGTTCCGTTGCATCCGCGCACCCATTACTATCTTACTGGGGCGCGGGTGCAAAAGAACGCATACGTCCAAAGGCTGCAAAATAGCCTGGAAAGTCTAGCATGACCCTGTCCACCTCGGAACAATAGATTCGCGTAATTCAAGGGTCTTTAGTGGAAAAAGCTTGCTTTTCACGGTGATGCTGAAAAGTTTGCTTGTCGCCAGCACTGCCGCGCGGCTACCATTAGTTCTCTTATCGGCAGTGCCATCGTCCAGCCGTCCATTTTCCTTCTTTCCAGCTAATACAGAGACCAGTACCAAGGTAAGGTTGAAACGTGCTCGATACCATGCGTCGCAACGTTCGCAAACTCTCATGGGTGTTGTGGCTTGTCATCGTTGCCTTTATTGCTTTCTACATTCCTGACCTGATTCGCGGACCGTCAAACATCGTTGCCCGTGTTGACGGGGAACCGATTTATATCGCTGATTTTCAGCAGGCACTCCAGCAGCAGACCGCCTATTATCAAAGTGTCAGCGGGGGAAACCTTCCGGATGATTTCCTGCAACAGATGCAGATTCGGGAGATTGTGCTTGAGTCACTGATCCGTGATCGCCTAATCCTGGCTGCTGCTCGTGATCAAGGTTTGTCGGTCGGCGCGCGCGAGGTACAGGCGCGTATCATGGAGTATCCGACGTTTCAGGAAGATGGCGTGTTTATCGGGCCCGACCGTTACAAGCAGATACTCCAGGTCAACGGGATTTCATTCGAGGATTTCGAGCGTCAGGTGCACAACGAAGTCTTGTTCGAAAAATTTACCGAACTCGTGAGCAATGGAGTCACGGTTACCAACCGCGAAATTGAGGACGCCTACCAGCGGGCCAACGAGCAGGCTCAATTTGACTTCTTCGTCGTTTCTTCCGCAGGCCTCGAACCTGAAGTTTCGGAATTATTGACGGATGCAGGCGTACGTATGCTGTTTGAAGAAAACATCTTCGAGTATCAGGTACCTGAGAGACGTAGGGTTAGCTTCGCTGTTATTGAGACAGAAGCCATTCGGGAATCTGTCAAAGTCGACGAACAGGAGCTGCAGACTGCGTACGCAGCAAGCATTGAAGAATTCACGATTCCGGAGGAAGTCCGTGCTCGACATATCTTGTTTCGTCTGCCGCCGGAACCCGACGAAGAGACGATTGCTGAGACAAGTAGCGTTGCTCAGGAGATCCTTAGCAAGATTCGTAACGGTGCTGATTTCTCAACGCTTGCCGAAGAGAACTCTGATGATACGGCAACCGCTGCGTCTGGCGGAGACCTCGGATGGTTTCGCCGTGGTCGCATGACCCCGGAATTCGAGGAAGTAGCTTTTTCCCTGGAAATTGATGAGACATCGGACATCGTACAGACGTCGTTTGGACTCCACATTATCCGTTTGGATGGTAGCCGTCCGGAGCAGGTCCGGCCTTTCGAAGAGGTTCGATCCCAACTTGACCAGCGTATTACGTTTGAGCGTTCCGAGGAGATTGCAGACCAGCGTGCTGAAGAGCTAAGGGTCGAGGTACTTCGGCGCACGAACTTTGAAGATCTCGCTGCCCAGTTCGGTTTGGAACTTCGTGCTAGTACCCTGTTCTCACAACTCGAAGGCTTCTCCGAGGTGCTCTCGCCAGAGTTTACTCGCCAGGTATTTCTCGCTGGGCGAGATCGAGTTTCCGAACCGATTCGGTTTGGTAATGGACACGTAATTTTCCGCGTCGACGAAATCGTTGAGTCACATGAGCCGGAGTTGGCTGAGGTTGAGGACGCTGTTCGCAGTGACCTCATCAGTGAGCTCGCCGAAGAGCGTGCCGCCGAGGTGGCAGATGAATTCGCTGCGCGACTTGAGCAAGGCGAGGGATTCGATGTCCTGGCGGCTGAGATCGCTGCCCCGATCCAGTCAACGGAGCTGATCCAGCGTGACGGAGTTGTTCCTGATTTAGGTCGACAATCGGCGTTGGTACTCGCGGCGTTCGATCACGCACCAGGTGAAGTCGGTGGTCCGGTGAAGGTTGACAGAGGCTACGCTTTGTTTCGCGTTACGGCCCATGTGCAGCCAGACTGGGGGGAGTACGCGACCCAGGGCGATGTGCTGAGGAACGAAATGCTTAACCAGCGACGCAGCGGCCTTTTTGAGTCGCTTGTCCGAGAGTTGCGAGAGCAATACACAGTGGTGACCTATGAGGACGTGACCGCCTCAATCATCAGCTGAAGAGAAGCGCGTACTGTTCTAAAGACTTTTCTGTCAATCGATAGCACCTTTGTTCTCACACTCCATAAGCCACTCATCGATGCGCGCCTTTCTAAAACGCCATTGATTAGCAACTTTAGAGGAAGGGATACTACCCTCACGCGCCATTCGATAAATGGTTGATTTATGTACACGGAGGTACTCAGCAACTTCCTCCAAAGTCATGATAGAGGGATGCTGTTCGATATCCGCCTGTGATGAATCCGTCATTTGCTAGCCCAGTGTTCGTTTCTACTAATTAGTAATCATTACAATCTATAACTGTTGTTCAGCACAATAAATCTGTCTATCAATATAAATTGAATATAAATTAATTATTGGGTCTGATAATGAACACATTTGTTTATTCAATAAAGCGCTTCTTGCGGAGTCAGATGACCCAGAGGAGTCCTGGAATCCCGGAGGAAGCTTGAATTGACTCGATTGATCCCTCACGATAGCTGCCCTAAGATCCGAGTTTTAGTCAACCGAGTGTCGGGAGAGCGAAGGTGAACGCTGAGGAACTATCGGATAGCTTGGTGGCTTGGTTACGGTCGGAAGTCGAGGCGGCTGGCTGCCGCGGCGTGGTGTTTGGACTGTCTGGAGGTGTCGACTCGTCATCGGTTGCGGTGCTGGCGCGAAGGGCATTCCGTGACGAGCATCTTGCTGTCATCATGCCGATCGAATCAGACCCTCGAGATCGAGAAGACGCTTTGCTATTGGGGGAAAAATTTGGTCTCCAGTGTCGTGAAGTCCATTTGAGCCCAGTTTTTGAAGCGTTTGCATCGACGCTAGAAATAGGTTCGGCGGTGGGCGCGCAGGATCTTTCGTTGAATAACATTAAACCTCGCCTCCGCATGACAACGCTTTACTACTTTGCTGGTCGCAATCAGTATCTCGTCGTCGGAACTGGAAATCGCACTGAGCTAACACTGGGATATTTCACTAAGTACGGTGATGGGGGGGTTGACCTTCTCCCCCTCGGGCATCTTGTCAAGCATGAGGTACGGGAACTTGCTGCCCACTTGGGGGTACCCCAATCAATTATCGACAAGCCGCCGACAGCAGGAATGTGGCAGGGCCAGACGGACGAGTCCGAACTCGGATTTTCGTATGATGAACTCGACCGTTACCTCGTTGGAGGGCAGGGTAGTGAAGAGCTTGCGGCGCGTGTCGAAGAACTTCGGCGTGGCAATGCACATAAGCTACGAATCCCTAAACTGCCTCCCGCTTACGGCTCCTAGTTGTCCTAGCTCGCATGATGTCTTCTGAAAGAGTTGAGGGACCGGTGGTAGACCCAAACGTCTACCTGGTCGACTGTTTTCGACTTGCCCGCAAGATTTGGGATGATGGCTACCGGCCCGATTTCTTGATTGCAGTTTGGCGTGGTGGTGCCCAACCAGCAATTGTTATTCAAGAATTGTTTCGTTGGAGAGGGCACAACTCGTACCATACAGCGGTTCAGAAACAATATCGCAAGGGTTCCGCCTCTGGTGACAGCATAGACGTTAAGGGGTTCGACCACGTTTTGGACGTCATGGAGACCAACGACCAATTGCTCCTCGTGGATAACGTCTTTGACGATGGCCAGGACATCTACGAAGTGGTCAGCTACCTTCGACGCAAAGCGAGACGAAACATTCCGGAGGTGCGGGTCGCCACAGTTTACTTTCACCCGGCCCGCCAGTTGTTTGGTGCTGGACCTGATTACTATCTTCACGAGGGCGAGGGTCCGCTTTTGTTGCCCGACCGGTTGAGCAATATTGATAAGGAGGAGACTCTCCTGCTGTATCCCGAACTGCATGGGTTGTTGTACGGCTAAGGCAGTGGTGGAACGATCATGGGATTCGAACGGCATCTTCAAGATGAAATTATGGATTCGCCGGATCTGGACGAGCGGCGCCATCTGATTGCATTGGATGCCCTGCAGCGCATTAACTACTTCTCCGGGACGGTTGGGCAAGTTTGGTCCGATATTCAGCCAACTGTGGTCCGATACCATGACCGCCGAATTACTCTCCTCGATCTGGCTTGTGGGGGTGGGGACGTTGCGCTGGGGTTGGAAGCCGAAGGGCGCAAGCAGGGATTTGACGTGCAAGTGGTCGGTTGTGACGCGAGTCCAGTGGCGATCCGAAGGGCCCGGCGGCAAGCACAACAGTTAGGTTCTAAGGCGCGATTTTCTTGTCTTGATGTGCTCCAAGACCCACTGCCAACAGGGGCCGACATCGTCTTCTCAACACTCTTTCTACATCATCTTTCAGAAGACCAAGCAGTCAACTTTTTGCGCCGGATGGCTGCTGCTGCAAGTCGACTAGTAGTTGTGCTTGATCTAGAACGCACGCGACAGGGTTACCTGCTTGCATACGCAGGAGTTCGTCTGCTGACAACTTCTGATGTCGCCCGATTTGATGGCCCAGCTTCAGTACGCGCGGCATTCACTCGAGAAGAAGCACAAGCTCTAGCTCGAAGTGCTGGACTGGATATGGTTGTGAGAGGTTGCTGGTTGCAGCGTTATAGCCTGACTTGGGCTAAATCGTGATCGGCTTTCCGGGCAAAGATGAACGGCAAAGATCCGGGTGTCTATGGGATGTCGTTGTTGTTGGCGCTGGGCCTGCAGGTGCGGTGGTAGCTCGCGAGCTTGCACTAGCCGGGACAACTGTTCTGCTTGTTGATCGGCGACGTTTTCCACGAAACAAGGTCTGCGGTGGTTGTCTTAGCGCCCGCACAGTAGAGCAGCTCGGCCAGCTTGGACTGGACAAAGCCGTCAACCAATTGGGTGGCAAGGCTCTGCACCGATTGAAGTTGGGTGGCTGGGGACATTTGGTGAGCTTGCCGCTTCCTGGGGGAATTTCTATATCGCGGTCGGCTCTAGATGCGACGCTGGTCAATTCGGCGCTTGCTGCCGGCGTTGAATTCCGATCACTTTGCCATGCAGAAATGGGCGAAGCATACGATGGGTTCCGATCTGTGATACTGAGGTCCCGAACTAAGCTTGAGGTGATGGCATCACTTGTTATTGATGCTTCTGGCCTTGGTGATTCGTTAGTTTTTGACTCCGAGCCCGAGCGTGTCGACAGCGCCAACAGCCACCGTATCGGTTGTAGCGCGATCTTGGACCATAGTGGTGACAGGTACGAGAGTGGGACTATCCACATGGCGATCGGAATGGGGGGTTATGTTGGCGTGGTACGCGTGGAGGGGGACCGTTTAAATGTTGCTGCGGCGCTTGATCCAGATCTCATTCGGCTTCATGGTGTCGGGGTGGCAGTTAGTTACGTCCTCGATGCAGCCTGTTTCGAACCGATCCAAGGGTTAGATTCCGTCCCCTGGAAGGGCACCCCACCGATGATGCAGGAGCCGAAGTGGCTTGCCAAGGAGCGCCTTTTTGCAATCGGGGATGCTTCAGGTTACGTGGAGCCATTCACTGGAGAAGGGATTGGTTGGGCAATCCACTCGGCAACGCTTCTAGCGCCGCTCGCTTTGAAAGCGATAAAGAGTTGGAATCCAAGTATGGCTGCTGATTGGGTGTCACTACGTCGAGGCGAACTAGCACGGGCTCAGCGAGATTGTCGATGGTTTGCTTGGGCACTTCGTCACCCGTTTATTGCTCGCGGTGTGTTGCGAAGCATCGAGAGTATGCCCGTTCTTGGTGGACCTCTTGTCCGGCGGTTACACGGCTCAACAGTATCGGGTGCGAAGACGACATGGCCTTAAGGATTGTCGGTATCGGCACTGCGGTTCCTAAGTATTCAATTTCGCAGGCCGACGCAGCGGAGGCGAGCAAGCGGTTCTGTTATGCCGCCGATGAACAGCTGCGTCTTATTCCGGCTCTCTATCGACGGTCTGGGGTAAGCAGGAGACACAGTGTTCTCTTGGAAGCTCCTGCTGGGGATCCTTTTGAACGCCAGTCGTTCTATTCGAAAGTAACTGGCGAGAGTGATAGTGGGCCGACAACGTTGGATCGTATGAATATCTATGAGCGAGAGGCTCCACCCTTGGCTTTGCATGCAGCACGAGAAGCTGTCGCTGACGCCGGTGTTGATCCAACGAGTATCACCCACGTCGTGACGGTTTCGTGCACAGGGTTCCATGCCCCAGGCATTGACGCCTCGCTTATTGAAGATCTTGGGTTGCGGCGCAGAGTGGAGCGTACCCATGTTGGTTTCATGGGTTGTCATGGGGCACTCAACGGCATTCGTGTAGCCTCGTCGTTTGGCCAGGAGAATTCCAATACCCGTACCCTGATTTGTGCGGTGGAGCTTTGCACACTACATTTTTTTTACGGTTGGCAACCTGAAAAAATCGTTGCCAATTCATTGTTTGCCGATGGAGCTGCCGCAGTGGTTGGTATTGGAGGCACACCGGCAAGCGGGGCCTCTGATTGGATTGCGACTGGGAACGGGACACTCTTGATTCCGGATTCCCAAGAGGCCATGACGTGGAAAATTGGCAACCACGGTTTTCACATGACTTTGTCGCCACAGGTGCCTCAACTGATCCGTGAAAACGTGCAGGATTGGCTGATCGAATGGCTGGGGGAGCATTCTCTTTCGATCGAGGACGTAGCGACTTGGGCTGTTCACCCTGGTGGCCCGCGCATCTTGAACGCTTTTGGGGAGGCCATTGGTTTGGACAAAGGGGCGATGGATGTTTCCCGCGAGATCCTCGCGCAGTTTGGCAACATGTCGTCGGCGACCCTTCTATTCATTCTTCAGCGACTCCGTCACGCTGGGGCCCCACGTCCTTGTGTCGCAGTGGGTTTCGGACCCGGAATGGTGGTCGAAACCTTGTTGCTACGATAAATGGTCAATGGTAACTAGAACAAGGGCGTTTTCATTACGGATCTTGGGTACGGAGGGTGACAGCTTTCAATACCCCCCCAGCAGGTAACGGACGGTGAAATAGGCCGACACTATTAGGGCTGAATAACCAGCAACAGGGGGTGTTGGGAAGATCAGCGCGAGAAGGCCGCTACTGTAGGCAAGGAGTACGATCGTTGCGACGGCTAGCTCAGGGCGCAGGCGACGATCTCTCAGCGCTCGTTTAGCATCTTTGAAGAGTGGTTCGCCGACCATGAAGAGCACTGGGAAAGCAAGCATCGCCATGGCTAAGCGTTGGGTGAGTGGGTCCGGCCATGGCGCTCCAAAGGCAGAGGCTGCCGTGAGCATCAAGATAATTGGTAGCGTCAGAAGCCAGAGCCAAAAGAGACGGCCTTGCTCTTCGCGTCGGCGACCTCTTGTGCGAGCCACGGGAGAGTGAGCTTAATTCCCCGGTCCGGGGGGTTTAGAGACTTTGAACGCCGCCGTCCTCGATCGCGGCAAAGCGTTCCAGGATCTCGGCCTCTTGGTCAGCAGTGAGATATTCCTCCGCGACAAGAAAGAGAATGTGGTCTTCCTTCAAGAGGTGCTCACGGATCAGGTGGACTATGTAGAGGCCGTAACCACGCAGCATCTGTGCTGCAAATGTTGCGCCCTTCCCCGATTCAAGATCGCGGCACTCATTGAGGGACTGCTTGAACTTACTGTTCATGATATTGAGATCTTCATGATCAGCGATCCGGGCGTCGATCCTGAGGTTCTCCGGAGTGAAAAATTCCTTCAGAAATGGGAACAAACAGTCCTCTTCTTTCTGATGGTGAATTGCCATCTCGCTATCAATATAGCTCGCTACTGACTCGATACGATCCAGGACTTCGGGGGTTGGTCCCCGGTCTCCGAGCTGCCGCAGCGCTCCGGAGAGCACATTTAGTTGCTCATCTATCTGGCGATGTTCTGCGCGGAGAATTTCTGTTGGGCTTAGCGGGATGGCCTTGGGGCTGAACTTGGAAGCATCAGGCATAAGAAAGAAGTGACGGTGTGGGCGCGATGGGCACCGAAATCCTGAAAGCAATTTCTAGTATAGTCGTCCCGTTCGCTGTCGGCAATCAAGGGTACTTGATGGCGGTAAGATGCAAGGGTAGCGTGGGTGTGTCCCAATAGGCACGCGCTAATCATATACGTGGAGAATCATGGCTCTTTGGAGGGTCAAGCAGGCGGCAGAGTATCTCGGAATTAGACCCAAGACCCTTTACGAGTGGGTTCGTCTCGGGCGCGTACCTTATCGCAAGATTGGTTTTAACGTGCGCTTCGACCCCGAAGAACTTGAGCAATGGATCGAAGGCCAGTCACGAGGTTCCGACTCTGGAGACACTAATGTGCCGCGATCGGAAGCTCCCGATTCCAAGACCCTGTCGAGCCTTGCCATCGACGCGGCGAGAGTTTTGCGTGACCTCGAAAAAGATGTCGGCGCTAGTCTCAGCTTCCCCCAACGTCGCAAACTACTGGAACTAGCAGAGAAATTAGAACAGGCTACGGCCGATTTGGATTCCTGAGTCTCTGTTATGACTATTTTTGTGTATGGCGAGCTCTGCAAGCCTCTTGTTCTCTTAGAGATTCTCGGTCGGGTTCCTAGCTCGGAACCTGCCCTTCTCGATGGATTCTCCCGCAAAGTTAACCCGGAAACTGGATATTTCCACGCCGTTCGCCATCCTACCGATCTAATCTCTGGGCTACTACTCAAAAGTATCAAGATGAAAGAACTCGAGAAGCTGGATTGCTTTGAGAATCTCGAGGGAGGGGAGTACGAACGCATTAAGGCCGACGTGAAAACGCTCAGGTCGTTGACCAAAAAGACCGCCTGGGTCTACGTTGCGACCTAGATAGTGTGCCGAGGAACCGGCATTCTTTGGCAAGTTACTCGGACGAACTATACCCCTGAAGCCTGGTTGAAGTCCGATACTGCCAGTTTTCGTGAGAGGGGAAGCGCCTGACGCTTACACGTTGTCAAGTTTTGCGATGATCTCTCGCATATGCCACTCAACAACTTCGTCGTAGTAGGATTTTATCGAATCCATCGTATCCTGCCGGTCCTCAGGGCCGGTGGCTTCACGGTAGGCTTCGATAGAATGACGAAGCTCGTTGCCCAAGTTCTCCACATCCGAAACGATTTCCGGTCGGTTACACTCCGACCACTCACGAAATTCCTGCCAGCGCGTGATGTAGTTACGCAGCTTCATAAAGAGTCCTAAGAGTCCTATTGACAGTGAATATACCATCGCTCCTAAAAAGTAAAAAGGGCTGGTTAGCTCGTCTGACTGGGGTTTTGGGCATTACTGTCCTTTTCTCCATCAGTGTGTCTGGATGCAGACTGGAACTTGCTGCGGATGCCACTAAGGTGTCTTCCTCAGTCAACGAAGTTCAGGGATTTCTCGATCGGGATCGCGTTCGGCGGGCTCTCGACGAAGCAAGTATTTTGGCTCGTCGGCACGCTAATCCGAGGAGTGATCTAGTGTACGGCTGGGCGCTCTGGCGCAACGGAAATGCTTACAGCGCCGAGTCGCGATTTCGACGAGCTGTGGAAGCCGGATTAGACGAAGGTAACGTCGGGTTGGCAGCAGTCTACGCTAGTGAGGCCAAATGGCCATTAGTTATCGAGCTAGCTACTGGGAAATCTTCAGGTGCAGCTTATGCTCTGCTTGCAAGCGCTGCTTGGGCTGGAGGTAAGGGTGATAATGCAGCGAGTGAGTTACTTGCATGGAACCAAGTAGAACCATCTACAGCTGGGGGACGTGCAGCGGGCGCGATGGCTGTTGCTATCGGGCGATTACAGGGTCCTCCACAGCAGTGGAATGGCGACGCTGCAATCTTGCCGATACGTGAACTTGCCGAGGGCACATGGGTTGTTGAGACCAAGATCGATAGCGAACCTGCTTTGCTGAAGATCGATCTAGCAGTTCGCCAGAGCATTATCTCAGAACGCTTTGCAACAGCAGCAGGTATCGTGGTGGATGGACCCGACAACGTGGCAAGTCGGGGAGTGAGCAACAGATGGCCATCGATGATGTCAGCCCGACAAGCGGCGCTGATGAAACTCGAACTTGGTACGGTCATGGTCCGCAACATCGTCGTAGCAGTCAGTGATCTGGTCGATGGCTTTGATGGAATTCTCGGTGTGGACGTTCTGAGCACCGCACGTTGGAGTTTGAACCTGGCAGATGGTGAGATGATGTTTTCTCCTCCGGAGCAAGCCGTGGCCGCTGATAAGCTCAGTCGTAGCTTTAAAGGGAGCACTATCGCGTGGCTCAGAGCGCGTGTAATACGCGAGGGACTTGGTGCTCAGATATTTCTATTCCCACGCATCGCTAATGAGGTCGTCGCTGCTGGTATTGATCTCGGCCCATTTTCGCGGCTTGATTCCGATATTCTCCCGGCGGCTCCGGGCAGTGGCATTGCAGCTGCCCAGCTCACTTTGGGTGGATGGCGTGGAGATGTACGGTGGTACCCAGCTTCGCTCACTGGTTGGGCGATCGACGGTGGCGTTGCTCCGATAGCGGTGATCGGAGCCACCTCCATTGATTCTTGGACGTTGCACTGGTACCCAGAGACGCAGCAGCTTCGTGTTGACGTCGTGCCTTCGTCGGGCGGTAGCAAGATGGTTCGATGACTCAATGGAGCACGCTTTTTTTGGAATTTCTTTTCGAGCAAAGTGACGATGAGTGACGAGCAAGTATCTCCGAGAGTTGATTCCGCGGCTCGTGTCCACCCGGATGCTCAGCTTGGGTCCGGCGTCACGGTCGCAATGGGTGCGATTGTCGAAGCAGATGTTGTGTTGGGTCAAGGCTCAGAGATTGGGCCTAACGCCATTCTTTATTCCGGGACAGTTGTAGGAGATGAGGTCAAGGTGGGGCCTGGGGCAGTTCTCGGTGGCACGCCGCAGGATCTTAAGTTTCAAGGTGGGGCAAGTGGTGTAGTTATCGGTAATCGGACTGTGGTTCGTGAGTACGTCACCATCCACCGATGCGTTGAATCGGGGGAAAACACCATTGTTGGGAGTGACTGTTTACTGATGGCTACCTCGCATGTTGCCCACGAGTGTGTACTAGGTGATGGCGTCATCCTTGCCAATGGAGTGATGATGGCTGGGCATGCCACGGTTGGTGATGGTGCCTTTCTGTCAGGATATGTCGTCGTACATCAGTTTGCCCGCATCGGCCGACTCGCAATGGTAAGCGGGGCCAGCACGGTGCGTCAGGACATCATTCCGTTCTGCGTCGCGGACGGTCATCCTGCGAGGCCAAAAGGTCTGAATGTCGTCGGAATCCGAAGGGCTGGAACGTCACCGGAACGATTACGTGACCTTAAGCGCGCTTACCGTACTCTATTTGGCCATGACGGTACCCTCGACCGGAGGCTCACCGAGCTTAGTGAAAACTCGCGGGAAGGTGTTTCAGAGGTTAGCGAGCTAGTTGAGTTTGTACGTACCTCAGATCGTGGGATTGCTCGACCCCGCCGCAGGCCTCGTTTATCTTGAGTCGGCTAGAACTCCCAGCTGAGCATCCCGACTACGCGACGCATCCGAAAAAGGCTGTCGATTAAGTCGACACCTTCTAAGTCTAGCTTTACTCGCGCTACGCGCACATCACCACGAAAAGCCAAGTTGCGCTTGATGTAGAAGCGCAAACCTCCGCCTATGTGAACGAACGGGGCGCTCTCCTTGGTTGGCTCAGGGTTGATACCAAGCTTTTCAAGGGCCTCGGCCTTTTCATCTGGAAACTTGGTCGTTGCTTGCAGGAAACCCCCACCCAAAGCGATGTACGGCACGAATTTGGATGTGCGTGCCCCAGCTTGCAGAATAAAGCTGCCCATCACCTGGGTAACAATCCCTCCAGGGCCCAATATCATGCTGGCTTCCGCCTCGAGACCAACACCTGCCTTCGCTCCGAAGAAGTATGCAATTGCTCCCCCGGTTTGGAAGGCACTCTTTCCTGAGAACACTGTTCCCCCAAAGACTGACAAGACTGGCCCCGATGCCGGGTCGATCACCGGCGGCGGATCGCGACGTTCTTCTTCTTGTTGTTGCTCCAGGTTTGTCTCGGTTTCCAGGTGGGCAATCAATGGCACTGAAATGCTGGCGAATCCGGGCACTGCAGGCGTCGATGCTTCTGCTTTCGTTACGATAAATAGAGACAGTGCCAGCGCGCCCAACACCACCGTTGAGTGGACCCTGGTTGTTGTACTAGAGGAATGTCGATGGGCACGCATCAGTAAATAACGGCTGTTCCGGTGGGGAAATTTGCCGTCTGATTGGCCAGCTGAATAATCTCGCCGCCGACGACTGTGGGCAAGGTCCCTTCGAGCACGACGAGCTGAGAAGGTTCAACGCGATCGTCGTAGAGAGCCTCGAGTGTTACGAGTAGTTGAGATCCGGACAAATCGGCAGGAAACGTCAATCCCGCTGGCGCGTTAGCAAGGAAGTCCTCTCCAGGAACCGCTGGTGCTTCCGAGTTCAAAGGCCCACTCCATGGGTTCCTGAGGTCCTTGGTGTTAGTCGTTCTAAAGCGTCCCATCGTGACCGGCATCCCATTAATCACCACGAAATGCTCGTACATATAAATGTTGTTGATATCTGCCAGCGTCATTGTTGGCTGACCATTGGCATCTATTGCCCAAACCCCCGATCCTTCATTGGTGTTTGGACCGTCTGTAGGCGTAAAGACACGGTAACTCCCAGAAGCTTCTTGAATGCCTGCAGGGAAAGGAACAACCAGTGTCGCAATTCCATCTATGAAGGGTCCCTGCAA
>PVBE011127017.1_pt1 | contig 29322 bp, 26 predicted proteins | sample 1631181 | NCBI WGS metagenome assembly PVBE01 (sample SAMN08397723, study PRJNA350692) | Marine metagenome, whole genome shotgun sequencing project. | isolation source: water | place: Pacific Ocean | collected 2012-04
ACGCGCACGGCGGCGGCGACTCCTTCCCAATCGTGGTCTTCGACTCCTCGGTCTCGCTGGTGCAGTGCGAGCTCCTGCCCGGGTCCGGCGGCCCCGGCGCCCGTGGTGGCGTCGGCGGTGTGGGTGCGCCTGGCGGCGACGGCGGCGCAGGCGGCAGCAGCGGCAATTGCGCGACCTGCGGCAACGGCGGCATCGGCGGCCAGGGTGGCCTGGGCGGCTGCGGCGGCCACACCGGCGGCGGCGCAGGCGGCCCGAGCTTCGCGGTCTTCCGCGTGTCCACGGGCCAGCAGGCCGCCACGCTCGTCAACTCCGTGGTCGTCTTCAAAGACCTCGCCGGCATCGCCCTCGCCGATCCACCCGTCGGCGCCCTCGGGGAAGGGGAGTCTGGCCCGCCCGGCCCTGGGGGCTCACGCCCAGGCTGCGGAGGAGACGGAGCGCAAGGCGTGGCCGGCTTCGCAGGCACAATCGGCTGCTGCGTAGGCGGGCCTGGCGCGAACTGCTCCGACGTGCTCGACGACTGTCAGGGCTTGTAGTGCGCATCGGCGTCGCCCTCCTGCTGGTCCTGGCCGGATCGCCTGCGTTCGCGCAGACGGAGAGCGCCGTGCGCGAGACGCTCAAGCTCGACGAGGCGACGCTCGACCGCGCCGAGGCGCTCTTCTTCGAGGCGCTCGAGCACTACCGCGGGGGGCGCTTCGAGAACGCCGCGCTTCGCTTTCAGGAGGCCTACGTCCTCACCGGCCACCGCGACATGCTGTTCAACGTCGCCCGCAGCCGCGAGAAGCTCGGCGACAAAGGCGGCGCCGTCCGCTGGTACCGGTCCTACCTGAAGACCGAGCCCACCGACGAGACCGCGGTCATCCACCGCATCCGCCAACTCGGCGGCGACCCGACCCCTGCAGACGCCCCGGTCAAGCCGATCGGGCCCAAGCGCCCGACAGGACCCGAGATCGTCGAGGTGGGTGCCGGGCCGTGGCCCTACGTAGCCGCAGCCGTTGGCGTTGGCGCCGCAGCCGCGGGCCTCGCGCTCGGCGTCTCGGCGCTCGCCGACGCCGAGGCCGCGCGCGCATCCGACGACCGCTCCGACGCACAGGCACTCAAGTCCTCCGCCGAGAGCAGCGCGTTGGGCGCCGACCTCCTCTACGGAGCAGGCGCGGCCGGAATCGGTGTCGCGGTGTGGCTCTTCCTTCGCGCCGACTCCAAGGCCGCCGCTCAGGGACGCGTGCAACTCAGCGCTACACCGGACGGCGCATCACTCGGGTGGTCGACGCGTTTTTAGGCGCGGTTCTCACGCGGGCTGACGACGCCTCGCGGCGCGATTCGTCATCCGCCCACGTGGTCACCGCGCTGAAAACGCGGTAGGACGTTCGGTGTGGAGCAATTCCCCGGAGAGCCGACGCGACCGGATGTCGCGCACCTCCAGACGCAGCTTCTGGCGTCGCGGATGCGCTTCGACGATCCCGAGAAGTTCCTCCAGTTCTACGAGAAACAGCTTTCGAAGAACCTCGTCGGCCTGCGCCACCCGGAGCCGATCGACGAGGGGACGCCGATGCTCGTCATCGTCAGCCCGCCTGGGTGTCCGGACCAGCTGCGGCTGCATGGGACCGCGACGCGGGTGACGCCGCGTCCGGACGGGACCGCACGGCTGCGGGTGGAGGTGACCCTCGGCGCCCGCGACATGCAGTGGCTCGAGGCGTTCCTGTCGGGACTCAGGGCGACCCTGGCGTGGCGTGAGGCCAAGCCCGTCGTGGAGCGGCCTGCGCCGCCGCCGACCGCCACCCGCGACGAGATCATCGACCTGGTCTGTCGACTCGAGACGCTGACCTATTACCAGTTGCTCGGCGTCGAGAACGACATCGCGCTCGACGCGCTGCAGCGCGAATTCCACGGGCTGACTCGACGATTCCACCCGGACCTGTTCCACGACCACGAGGACGCGAGCGTGGTCAGCGGGGTGAACGCCGTCTACCGGCGGATGAACGAGGCGTACGCGGTGCTCAAGAGCCCGCACCGGCGCAAGGCGTACGACGACGGGGTGGCCGGCGCGCCGCACACCTGGGTCCTGCGCCTGAGCGAGGATGCGCACGACGAGGCCCGCCGCCGCGAGCGGGTCCGCCGCGGCAACACGCGGGTAGGCGACTTCTACTGGAGCACGGCGCGCACCGCGCTCCAGGAGGCGCGCGACGGCGGCAACACCAACATCCGGCCGGCGCTGCGCGAGGCCGCGCGCCTGCTGCGCGTGGCCATCGCCTTCGAGCCCGATAACGAGCACTTCGGTCACGCCCTCGACCACGTCACCGACCGCCTCTCTCAGCCCGAAGACTGAGCTTCCTCGGCTGATGCGACGCGACGGCCACCACTCCTCGGCGCCGCGCAACGCGCTGTCCCGGGCGCTCCTGGCCTGGCTGGCCGCCTGCCTCGTCCGAGCGCTCATCTGGACGCTCCGCTACCGCCGCCTCGGTCCCGCGATCGACCGCGCGGGCCTGGTCGCGTTCTGGCACGGCGAGCAGCTGCCGCTGATTGGGATGCGTCCGGCTGGCCGACTGGTCGCGCCGGTGAGCACGAGCCCCGACGGACAATTGCAGGAGGCGGTCCTGCGCCGTGTCGGCATCGACGGAGTTCGCGGATCCCGTGGGCACGGTGGGGCGGCCGCGGTCCGCGGGTTGCTACGGGCCCTGCGCGACGGCGCGGTGGCGCTCATCGCCGTCGACGGGCCGAGCGGGCCGCGCGAGGAGGTCAAGCCAGGCGTCGTCTACCTCGCGCAGCGTACCGGGCTGCCCGTGTGGCCCGTTGTCGTCGCCGTGGCGCGGGGCCATCGCTTGCGGCGCGCCTGGGACCGCTACCTCCTCCCGCGACCCTTCACGCGCACCGTCGTCCTCGTCGGTGAGCCGTTTCACGTCGACCGCGACGCGTCCGCCGAGGCGGCTTGCGCCGCGTTACAGAAGCGTCTGCGCGCCCTCGGTGGTGAGGCGGAGGCGGCGCTCTGACAGCGGTGAACCTCCCCGAGCCCGCGGGGATCGAGCGCGTGCTCGTGCTGCGACTCGGCGCGCTGGGCGACGTGGTCCTGTGTGAGCCGGCGGTGTCCGCGATCGCGGACCGTTATCCGACCGCCGAGCTGAGCTTCGTGACCCGCGCGCCGTACCACCTGCTCTACGCGGCCCATCCGCAGGTCCACTCCGTCGTCGCTCCGGCGCAGGCGCCCGCCCACGCCGACCTGGCCGTCGACCTGCACAACCGCCTCGACACGCGTCGCCTCGCGTTGCGTGCTCGGCACCGCGTCCACTGGAGGAAGCGGCAGGGCACGGACCTGTTGTTCTCCGCGCTCGGACGCCCGCTCCATCGGAGCTATCGCGGTGGGCCCCACCAGGTGGAGCGGATCGCGACGTCCCTCTGCCTGACCACCCGGCGGGCACCACGGGTGCACCTCGATCCAGCGTGGCGTGCTGCTGCGCAGGCCTCGGCGCCCGAAGGGTCCATCGTGCTCCTGCCCGCGGCCTCGCGGTCCGTGAAGCAGTGGTCACCCGGCCGGTTCGCGCGCTGCGCCGAGGACCTGGTGCGCCGTGGTCACCAGGTCCTGGTCGCCGGAGGCCCGCGTGAGGACGGGCTCCTGGCGAGCGTCGCGGGTCGATGCGCGACCGCGCTCCCCGGCTCGATGACGCTGGGCCTGCTCGGCGCGGTCTTCGAGCGCGCGGCGGTGGTCGTCGGGAACGACACGGGGCTGGCGCATCTGGCCGCGGCGGTCGGCACGCCGGTGGTCGTCCTCTTCGGTCCGACGCCACCAGGGCGTTGGGGCCCCAGCGCGGACCGTGGCGAAGTGGTGACGCTAGACCCCGCCTGCGGGCCATGTAGTGACCATGGCGCGCGTCCGTGCCGAAAAGCGCGGCGTGCGTGCCTGGATGATCTGGAAACGAACGCCGTCGTCGCCGCCGTCGAGCGCATCTTGACGGCCGAGCAGAGACAAAATGCGCCACCCTCGCAGAAGTTGCGCACCTGAACGAGAGACGTGTGGAGCCGCCAGAACCCTGACATTGATGTCAGGCCTGGCACAGATTGTCGCCCTCAGGCGACCATTCTACGGGCCACAGCAGGGCATGACTGCCCAGCGAAATATAGCAAAAACGCGCTGACTCCGCGACTCAAGCCGCTGGCGCGCATCTCCGTTCTTGGGTGGTGCGCGTGTTGCAGGCAACATTCTCGCTCGCGTGCGGAGGACCTGGGTGATGGCAGAGGAAAAACTGAGCCACTCGGACGCCCAGGAGCTCATCAAGGGCGCCGGGAATGTCGGGGTGGAGCCAGAGGCCAGCCGTCCACCGGAAGCGAAGCCCGCCCGACGCGGTCGAGGCCGAAAAAAGAAGAAGAAGACGGAGAAGGCCGAGAACACCGCCGAGCTCGACAGCGTGCGCATGTACCTGTCGAAGATCGGCTCGGTGGACCTGCTCACCCGCGAGCAGGAGGTCGAGATCGCCAAGCGGATCGAGGCGGCGCGCGAGGGCGTGCTCGACGGCATCCTCACCACCAACGCCGGTGTGAACGCGTTCGTCGAGATCCCGCGGCTCGTCCGTAAGGGCCAGCGCACGCTGCGCGCCGTGCTCGACGGGTCTTCGAATCAGGAACCGGACGCCGAAACCGGGCTCGTCGGGATCGAGCGGGTCGAGTACATCGCGGACGAGCTGAAGAGCGTTGCGCGTGCGCGCCTCCGCTCGAAACGCCGGGTCACGAAGACCGCGCGCCGAAAGAACCGCGACTACAACGTCGAGCTGCGCGCGCTCGTCAACCGCATGAACGCGTCCTGGAACGTGGTCCAGGAGATCTGCGAGCGCCTCAAGGGGACGCGCGACGAGGTCCGCGACTGGCAGTCCTTCGTCGGCGAGTGCGAGGTCATGGCGGGCGTCTCGGCGGACGATCTCGTCGGCGGCTGCGAGCCGAAGGCCGACAGCGGGCTGGACGAGAACGCCTGGGAGGAGCTGCGGCGCAGCGTCGAGAAGGCTCAGAAGCGGATCGGTGACCTCGAGGCCCGCGTGGGCATGTCGGTCGAGGAGCTCACCGCCGTCGTCCGCGGCATCCAGCGCCACGCCCGTGCCCTCGAGCGCGCGAAGAGCGAGATGATCCTCGCGAACCTCCGCCTCGTGGTCAGCATCGCGAAGCGCTATCTGAATCACGGCCTGCACTTCCTCGACCTGATCCAGGAGGGGAACATCGGGCTGATGCGCGCGGTCGATAAATTCGAGTACCGCCGCGGCCACAAATTCAGCACCTACGCGACGTGGTGGATCCGGCAGGCGATCACCCGAGCCATCGCCGACCAGGCGCGCACCATCCGCATCCCGGTCCACCTGATCGAGACCATCAACAAGATCTCGCGTGTCGCCCGGTCGATGGAGCAGGAGCTCGAGCGCCCGGCGTTGCCCGAGGAGATCGCTGACCGCCTCGAGATGACGCCCGACCAGATCCGGCGCGCCCTGAAGATCTCGCGGGCCCCGGTGTCGCTCGAGACGCCCGTCGGTGACGACGACTCGCACCTCGGCGACTTCATCGAAGACACGAAGCTCGTCTCGCCCGGCGATGCGACCTCGCAGATCCTGATGAGCGAGGAGACCAACCGCGTCCTCGACACGCTGACCCCGCGTGAAGCAAAGGTCCTGCGCCTGCGTTTCGGGATTGGGGTCCGCAACGACCACACGCTGGAAGAGGTCGGCCAGGTCTTCGACCTCACCCGCGAGCGCATCCGGCAGATCGAGGCGCAGGCCATCCGCAAGCTGCGCCAGACCCACCGGTCCCAGGCCCTGCGCACTTTCTTCGAAACGGATCGCTAGACCGTCGCCTCAGCGCGTCGGCAGCAGCGTCGCGAAGTAGTCCCCGAGGCGGCGAGCCGTTCGTCGGGTGAGCTCCTCGTCCTCCTCCGAAAACCCGCGCCGCCCCGTTCGGTCGAGCAACTCGATGACCCCAAAGGCTCGGGCGCCCGACGCGATGGGCGCCGCGAGGATCGATCGAGGTACGTGGCCGACCGCGTCCGCGATGCTGCGCGCGAAGCGGGGGTCGTGGGCCGGATCGATGATGTTCACGACCCGACGACCCCGGATGCACGCGCCCGCGAGGCCGACCTCCAGCGGGACGCGCTGCGTGGCGAGGCCCGAGATGTTCGGACCGCGAGCCAGCGCGAAGTAGAGGCAGCGGTCGCGTGCGTCGATCAGCAGGACCGAACCCGCGCCGCATTGGACGTGGGCGCGGAGCGCGTCGAGAACGAACGCGCACGCGCCGTACACGTCGGCCGGGAAGCGGCGGATCTCGTCGAGCTCGCGCATGAGCGGGTGGCGCTCGTCGCTGTCCGATGCCGTCGGGAGGTCGGCGGGACGCAGCGCAGGCATCTCCTGGGACTCGAGCATCCCGCCTTCTTCGTAGTCGACCGTCTCGAGCACCCCGGGACGGCGGGCCCCGCCGCGCGCACGCACGACCGCGTTGTCGCCGCTCGGTCGGGCACGCCCGCGAGCCGTCAGGGCCATGGGCGCCACGGCGGTGTCCAGGTCGTCCTCCCCCGAGAACGGGTCCTCGAACGCCTCGTCCGGCTCCTGGTCGTCGTCGGGTGTCACCGGTGTGCCGGATGCGGGAAGAGGCGTCGCTACGCGGCGCGGCGGCTCCTTGACCACCGGCACCACGTGGTAGACGCGCCCCGCGCCCGAGTCGTTGATGACAACCGCGCCGTCGTCCTGCAGCTCGAAGCCGAGGTTTCGCGTGGGCGCCGGACGTCCGGCCGTGGCGAGGCCGCGGCGCAGCGCCTCGAGCCAGTTGTCGCCGTGAACACGCTCGACCCGAGGAGCCCGTTCGTCTCCTTCTGGTGGGATGTGGATTTCGTACAGGGGCAAGACATCGCGATGATAGATTCGGCGCGCGCGAGGGGTCAACGCGTGGAGAAGATGCTGCGCAACCGAGCCCAGCGCTGGCTGCACCGCCCCGAGCCCGGACGCCTCACCCGCGCCCTCGGCAGGGCCACCTCCCTGGTCGCCCGGCGACGCGCTGCCATCACTCGACCGCCCGCTGCCATCCCGACCATCGTCGTCGGCGGACTGAGCGTCGGCGGGGCCGGGAAGACGCCCGTGGTCGAGTGGCTGGCGCGTCGTGCGCACCTGGGCGGTCGGCGCGTGGCGGTGGTCGGGCATGGCTACGGTGGGCAGGCGCGAGCGGTGACCCGCGTCGACGCTCCGGACGCGCGGGCATACGGTGACGAGGCGAGCGCTCTGCGCCGCCTTCTTCCTCCCGAGGTCGTGGTCTGGGTGGGGCCGCGCGCGGCGACTGTAGAGATCGCTTCGAGGGCGGCCGATGTCGTGCTCGTCGACGGCGGCTTCCAGGACCCGGCCTGCCCGCGCACCTTCGACCTCGTCGTCGTGGACGCCACCGACTCACGTCATGTGCTCCCCGCCGGGCCGCTGCGCGAGCCGTGGTCGGCGCTGTCGCGTGCCGACCTCGTCTGGGCCCACCGTGTTGACGAGCCGTGCGCCAGGCCAGTCGCCTGCGACGTCCGCAGCCGCGTCGTAGCGTCAACCCTCGAGCGCCCCGACGGCACGCACGTTTCGCCGGACACCCTGCGTGGCCAGCCCGTGGTCCCGCTCTGCGGCGTCGCGCGCCCGGGCTCGTTCCTGCACACCCTCGAGGCGCTCGGCGCGCGGGTCGAGTCCGGACTCATCCGCGCCGACCACCACCGCTTTCGCACGGGCGAGCTCCCTGCGGGCCCGGTCGTGACGACGGCCAAGGACCGGGAGCGACTGCCGCCCGGCTACCCTGCCGCCGTCCTGCACACCACGCTGGCCGTGGACGGGGCCGAGGCCGTCGACGAGGCCCTCGGGTGGTGAGCCTCGCAGTACGGTTGTTCGGGGGCGTCGCGCGCGCGGTCCCGCGGAGCTGGGCCGACCGGGTCGGCGCGTTCCTCGGGTGGGGCTGGTACCGCCTGGTGCCGATCCGCCGCCGGGTCGCCCGACAAAACCTCGAGCAGGCCTTCCCGGAGCTCGACGTCAAAGCGCGTGAGCGCATCGTCGCCGGCATGTATCGGCATCTCGGTCTGTGCCTGGTCGAGCTGCTCCGCTTCGGGGCGCGGGATCCCGGACAGCTGGCGGCCAGCCTGCACGTGGAGGGTCGCGCACATCTCGAAGCGGCGCTCGCCGAAGGCCGCGGGGTGCTCGTGCTCACGGCGCATCTCGGCAATTGGGAGGTCCTCGTGCGCGCGGGCACGCTCTGCGGCGCGCCGCTCTCGGTGGTCACGAAGTCAATGCGCAGCCCGGTGGCCCAGGCCGCGTGGCGCGCGCTACGCCGCGGCGGCCCGGAGTTGCTCCCAGACCGCGACTCGGCCCGCCGGATCGTCGCCGCCCTCAAGCGCAACGAGGTCGTCGGCTATGTGCTCGACCAACACGCGCCGCGCGGCCTCCGGGTTCCATTCTTCGGCCGGCCGGCACAGACCCACGACGCCCTCGCTCGACTCGCGAAGGCCACCGGGGCGGTGGTGCTCCCGGTCTTCACCTGGCGCAGCCCCGAAGGGCACCGCGTCCGGATCGAGACGCCGGTGGCCCTCGGCGCCGACCCGACCGAGTCCACCCGCCGCTACGTCGCGCGGGTCGAGGCGGCGATCCGCGCGCGACCCGAGCAGTGGCTGTGGATCCACCGCCGCTGGAAATGAACGCGCCCGCATTCTCTGCGCAACACGTGCCTCGAAGAACCGAAGTGAAGGGTGTCTGGCGTCAGCGGTGCGGGAGCTGTCCGAGCAAGTCGCGGGCGTCGACGTTGTCGGGGTCCTGGCCGAGGACCGCCTGCCACGCGGTGCGGGCCGCGTCGTACTCGCCGAGTCGCGCGTGGGCCACGCCGAGGTTGAGCCGAGCACGGAGGTGGTCCGGATGGGCCGTCACGTAACGCCGTAGCAGGGCGCGCGCGGCCTCGTCGTCGCCGTCGCGTCCGACCGCCTTGGCCAGGCGCAGCACCGCCGGCTCGTCGTCGGGGTGGTGGGCGAGGTGGGCGCGCAGATTGCGCACCGCGTCTGGCCAGCGTTCGAGCGCTTCGGCCGCGCTGGCGGCGCACAGCGGTGCGTCCCCATCCGGTGCGCGGGCCGCCACCGGGTCGCACAGGTCGAAGGCGCGGGCCGCGTTCCCGGCTTCGAGGGCGGCGCGACCGAGCTCTACGGTGTCGTCTTTCAAAGGCTCGGGCGTGTTCGCCGCTTGAAGCACCGCGCCGAGCAGCGTCTTCCGCGCCGTCAACGCGCGCGCCTCGCAGCGTCCCGTGGTGCCGGGCGACCGGGCCAGCAGGTCCAGGGCGGCCTCCGCGATGTCCGCCGGGACCCTTCCGGGACGCCGCAGATCGAGGGTCGAGTGGGCGCGGATGAGCGCCAGGTTGAGCGGAGTCCAACGCCAGTGATGCGGATCGAGGGGACGGAACGAGGCGCGGGTCGCCATCAGCGAGGGCGGGCAGTCCGGCACCGCACCGAAGACGAGCGCCACACCCTGCATCAGCGCGCGCACCTCGGCGTGATGGAGCGCCTCGGTTTGCGCCGGCCGGAAGTAGGTCGTCTGACTGCGCGCCACGACGTACCGCCCGGCGTACGCGGCTCGCACGAGGTGGGGCATGCGGGCGCGACGAGGAGGCGGGGCCGCCGAGAACGCCATGACGAGGTCGGCCCTCGGGTGTGGCCCGGACTCTTCGAGCGAGGCCAGCAGCACGTCGAGGTCGTCGCCCGTGGCGGCCCACTCGGTCACTGCCAGAACCTCCAGCTGCAGCCCAAAGCGCACCGCGAACTGGTCGGCGACCGAGTCGAGCCGGTCTCCGATGCGGTCACGCCACCCGGCCACGCGTCTGTATCGGGCGTCCGCGAGGGCGACGACCCGCAACTTCTGAATCACCGGCGCAGGACGCGCTTCGCCGAGGTCGAGCGGGGAGCGCGGTGTGTCACGGCGGACACTCCGCGATGGCCCGCAAGCCAGCAACGACGCGGCGAAGAGCAGCACGGTGCGGTATGGACCCCGCCCCAGCATTGGGGCATGGTACGGAAGCGCCCGACCCGCGGGCAACGCGCCTGCAGAGGATCTCGTTGGCTCGGCGTAACGCGACGATTCTGGTGGTCGACGCAGACCGTCGCATCCATCAGGCGTGCGAGACGGCTTTCGACGGCTACGAGGTGCTCTTCGCCACCGGGGCCGATGAAGCCATGGCGGCGTACGAGACCAGCCCGGCCGGAGCCATCGTCACCGAGCTCGTCCTCGAGGGTCCCGTCGACGGCCTCACGCTGGTCGCCAATCTCCGCAAGCGCGATCCCGGGATGGCGGCGGTGGTCCTCACGGAGAGCCCGTCGGCGCAGTCGGCCGTGCGCGCGCTTCGCCTCGGCGTGGACGACTACCTCATCAAGCACAACGACTCGATGAGTCGCCTGAAGCTCACCGTTCGCGACGCCATCCGCGCCCACACGCGCCAGGCGGAGGTGGAGCGACTCCTCGACGAACTCACCGACCTGAACGACGCGTTCCTCGACGAGCTGCAGGCGCTCCAGCGCGCGAACCTGAACCTCACCAAACGAATCGACGGCCAGCGCGAGGGCGAGTCCGACACCTGGCGCGTCCTCGTGATCGATGACGAGGTCGCCATCGTGGCGTTGCTCGAGACGCTGCTGCGCTCCCAGGGATACGAGGTCGAGGGCGCCAACAGCGGAGAAGAGGCGCGCAGCCTCTTCGCCGAGCAGCACTACGACGTGGTCATCACCGACAAGAACCTGGGTGACGTGGACGGGGTCGATCTCATCGCGGAGATCCGTGAACGGTGGCCCGACACGAGGGTCCTCCTGATGACGGGGTTTGCGACCCTCGATTCAGCGGTCGACGCCATCCACTTCGGTGCGGTCGGCTACCTGCGCAAGCCATTCGAGGACCTCGGCATCGTCATTCAGCGGGTCGAGCAGATCCTCGTCGATGTCCAGGCCGAGCGGGACGAGATGCGTTATGTCCAGGCGTTCCGCGACCGCAACGGTGAGTTCGTCTCCCGCTATCGGCTGGTGAAGATGAAGGTCTCGACCCTGAAGCGGCAAAAGTGATCTGCCCCCACTGCTTGTACGACCACGCGCGCCCGCCGGGTCGATGCTGGAGCTGTGGGCGCGCGCTGGGCGGTGAGACCCGGAAGATCCCCTTCGTCGGACGGACCCGCGAGCTGGCCCTGCTCGACGAGCAGCTCGACGAGGTCATCAAGACGCGCCACCCGCGCATCATCGGGGTGATGGGGCCGCCGCGTATCGGGCGCAGCCGCCTGCTCGAGGCGTTCCGCGCCCGTCACGACAACGCGTTCTCCGATGTCGTCGCCGCCCGAGGCTACGTGGTCCCAGGCGGCCGGCTCGTCGACCCGTACATGCCGTTCGGGCGCCTGCTCCACAACTGCTTCGGGCTCGACGAGAGCACCTCACCGGAGGCGCGACAGGAGAAGGTTCGCGAGGCCATCAAGCGGCTCGACCCGCCCGACCCGCAATACGCCGCCGAGGGACTCGGCACCTTCCTCGGTCTCCAGGTTGTCGGTGGGTCGGCGACGGGCAGCACGCCGTCTACGCCCGATGAGCGCCGCCGGCGGGCGTTCGGCGCGTTCACCTGGTACATCGCCGAGCGCGCGCGCCGGCAGCCGCTGGCACTCATCGTCGAGCAGCTCAGCAGCGCCACGGCAGAAGGCCTCTCGCTGCTGGCCTGGCTGCGCGCGAATCTGCGCGATTGCGCGATGCTGATGCTGGTCGAGGTCGACCACGACATGTTCCCGGCCGAGAGCCTCTTTCAGCAGTACGGCGACCTGCTCCTGCCGGTCGAGCCGCTCGGACCCGAGGCCGTCGGTGAGCTGATGATGCGCGTGGCCGACCGCGCCTCGCCGCCGCCGCCCAACCTGCTCGGGCCCGTGTACGGCGAGACAGAGGGTCATCCGGAGGCTGTGCTTCACGCCGCCGCCGCCCTCACCGCGCACGACTTCACGCCGGTCGGCGGGCTCGGTTGGGGCGTAGACGCCGACGAGTCGTTCACGCTCGACTTCGCGTTGACCCCGGAGCACGCGGCGCGCCGGCGCCTCGACGCGCTGCTGCCCGACGACCGCGAGTGCTTGCAACGAGCTGCGGTGGTCGGCCCCGTGTTCTGGAGGGGCGCGCTGATCCCGCTGCTCCGGATCGACCAGGGTTCGCGCGACTCGATGGCGAATTGGGTCGATTGGCCCGACGTCGACGGCCTCGACGAGATCCTCCAGCGTGCGGTGGACGCCGGCGTCGTGGTCGAGATGCCCGACGCCCGGGTGGACGGCGACCGGGAGTACGCCTTCGCGCGGCCCCGCGAGCGCGACATCCTCTGCACCGAGCTGCCCGAGGAGATGCTCGCGCCGATGCACGCCTCGGTGGCGCAATGGATGGAGTACCGCGCCGGCGACGGGGGCGATGTGCACCTGCTGCAGATCGCCGACCACTACCGCGCCGGCGGGAACGTCTCGCGCGCGGCGTACTACTACATCCGCGCAGGGCAAACCGCGCGCGATCGCTTCGCCAACGAGACCGCGGTCGAGGCCTTCGAGCAGGCGCTCGCGCTGCTCGACGAGCGCGACACCTTGCCGCTGCTCGACGTGTGTCATGCGCTTGGTGCACTTCACGCGGCCGCCGGGCGGCCCGAACGCGCCGAGGCGTGCTTCCAGAAGATGCTGGCGCACGCCTGGACGCTCGACCATCGCGCCAAGGCCGGCGCAGCCCTCAACCGGCTCGGGCGTCTGCTGCGCGACCGATGTCAATTCGCGCGCGCGGCCGACCTCCTCGTACGCGGGCGCGACCTCTTCGCGGCGGTGAGCGACGCGGCCGGCGTCGCAGCGTCTATCGACGACATCGGGCAGGTGGCGCTACTCCGGGGCGACCGGGCCGAAGCGCTCGAGCTGTTCGAAGAGGCGCTGACCTTCCGCCGGGCCTCGGGCGACGAGCGCGCGGTCGCGTTGAGCCTCACCAACCTCGCGCGCTGGTGGCGCGACGCGGGGGAGCGGTTGCAGGCCGAGTTGGCGCTGGACCAGGCCCTCGCGATCCGCACCGCCCTCGAGGACGAGGCGGGGGTGCTCGACACGCGTTTGGAGCGGGCCGAGCTGTGGGTCCGGGCGGGTGAAGTCGACCTCGCGATGGCGGAGTCCGCGGCCTCGCTCGACACGGCCCGCCGTATCGGCAACCGCGGGCGTACGGCGCGGGCGCTGGCGCTCTCCGCGCTGATCCTGGCGGAGCGCGGCGACACCGACGCCGCGGCCGAGCGCGCGATGGAGGCCGGCGCGCTGGCCGAGCAGCTCGGCGACCGCCATTCTCGAGAGCGGTCGTTGCGAGCGCTCGCGATCGCCCGGGCCGACCGCGGTGAGAACGACGGCGCGTTGGCCGCGGTCGAGCAGGCGGCTCGGATCGCCCGCGACCTGGGCGACCGCGGCGAGCTCGCCCTGGCGCTTCGCTACGCCGCGCGGCTTCACGCTCAGCAGAGCGGTCTCGACATCAGCGCGGTGGCGCAGGCTTCGCGCGACGCGGGCGAAGACGACGAGGGTGTGGTCAGCGGCGGCAGCATCGACGACCTGATCGAAGACGCCCTCGACGCGGCAGCGGACGCGGTGCCGGAGGCCGTGCTCGAGCTCGATCCCTCCGGGCGTCGTGCGTTGGAAGCCGCGGTGACCGCAGCCGGCGAGGCGGTAGAGGTCCTGGACGCGCTCGATGACCGCGGCGCCGCGGCCGAAGCGCGGCTCGAGTTGGCGGACCTGCTCGAAGCCCGGGGCGAGGTCGTCCGCGGACGACGGGTCCGGGCCGAGGCCGAGTCGCGGATGCGCGAGCCGGGATGACCGACATTCGGCCGCCGGCCGCGGCGCTCTCGGTCCTGAGCGCTCTGCGCGACGCCGGCCACGAGGCCTGGTTCGTAGGCGGCTGTGTCCGCGACCGCTTGCTCGGACGCTCGGTCAACGATTGGGACGTGGCCACCGAAGCCGAGCCCACTGCTGTAATCGAGTTGTTCCCACGGGCGATCGCGACGGGCCTCGCGCACGGGACCGTGACCGTCGTGGTGGACAGGCTGCCAGTCGAGGTCACCACGTACCGGGTCGAGGTCGGCCACTCGGACGGTCGCCGGCCGGACGCGGTGCACTTCACCCGAGATCTGCGCGAGGACCTGGGTCGGCGCGATTTCACCGTGAACGCGATGGCCTGGGACCCCCTGAGCGACACGCTGGTCGACCCATACGGCGGGCAGGACGACCTCGCGAAGCGCATGCTGCGCGCGGTGGGCGACCCGATCGAGCGCTTCACGGAGGACGGCCTGCGGCCGCTGCGCGCGGTGCGTTTCGCGACCGTGCTCGACCTGCTCATCGACCCGCCGACGCTGGCGGCGATCCCCCAGACCGCGGCCACGTTCCGCAAGGTCAGCGCCGAGCGGGTGCGCGTCGAGCTCGTGAAGACGCTGGCGAGCCCGCGCGCGGCGTGGGGCATGGCGCTTCTCCGCGACTGTGGGCTGCTGGCGGAGTGCTGGCCGGAGCTCGCGTCGCTCGACGAGCGCACCTGGACGCGCACACTCACCGCGCTCGACTCCGCGCCGCCCGACCCCGTGGTTCGGCTGGCGGTGCTCTTCCACGCGACCGGGGGCGAGGCGGTGCCTGCTCTGAAGCGATTGCGGTTTTCGAATCTCGAGGTGAAACAGGTCGCCCACCTCCATGCTTTTCGCGACCTCCAGCCGGCAGCGTCACGGGCGGATGGCGAGGTCCGCCGCATGGTGGCTGCCATCGGCCGCGACGCGCTCGACCCGCTCGTCGCCTACCGGCGTACGTGGGAATCAGACGCTGATTGGAGCGTGTTCGAGGCGCGCGTCGCCGAGACGGGCGCGAGGGCCGCTCCGCATGCGCCGCGCGAGCTTGCGATCAGCGGACGCGACGTGATGACTGTCACAGGAATCCCTCCGTCACGACGCGTCGGACGTATCCTGGAGGCGTTGCTGGAACGTGTCTGGGTGGATCCCGCGTTGAACACGCCGGAGGCGCTGCGCGCGCTGGTCGTGCAGGTCGAGTCAGAGGTGCCCGAGAAGTGAAGATTCTGCACATCGAGGATCGCCGAGAGAACCGGCTGCTGGTCCGCAAGCTGCTGGAGTCGCGCGGCTACGAGGTGACCGACGCCCCGGATGGGTTGACCGGACTCGAACTCGCACGCTCGATGGACCCAGACCTGATCCTGCTCGATATCAACATCCCGTCCCTCGACGGCTACGAGGTGGTCACGCGCCTCAAAGGTGACCCGACCACCGCGTCGACGCCGGTGGTCGCGATCACCGCAGAGGGCGACCGCGACCGCTCGCTCGCGCTCGGCTTCGACGGCTTCATCATGAAGCCGATTCGCATGGCCTCCTTCGTACGCGACATCCAGGCGTTCCTCGAAGGCAAGCGCGAGACCGTCGCCGAGTCGAAGCGCGCGGACCACCTGATGGACCACACCCGGCGCGTCGTCGACCGCCTCGAGGCCAAGGTGCGTGAGCTCGAGGCCGCCAACGCACGCTTGCGAGACGTCGACCGCCTGAAGCTCGAGGTCCTGCGCAACGTCAGCCACGAGCTCGCCACGCCGATGACGCCGCTGATGGGCTACGTGAAGATGATGGGCGCCGGCGAGCTCGGTGCGGTGACCGAGCCGCAGAGCAAGGTCCTCTCGAAGATGGACGGCTCGCTGCGCCGACTGAAGAAGTTGATCGACAACCTGCTGAACACCACGAAATTCGCCACCGGCGACGTCGCGCTCGTTCGCGGCGTCTGCGACGTCGTCGCCGTCGTCGGCGACGCATTGGAGCGCGCCGGCGTGCGCGCCGCCTCGACGTCGGCTCGCCTCGAGTTCACGCCGCCTGCCGCGTTCGAGCCGCTGGTGGCCGACCGCGACCGGCTGCGCGACGCGCTCAACGAGGTCGTCGACAACGCGATCCGCTTCGGTCCCAAGGGCGGCGTCGTTCGCGTCGAGCTGCGTCTGGTCCTGGACGGCGACGGCGACCGCCGCTTCGCCGAGATCGCCGTGAGCGACGAAGGCCCCGGCATCCCAGCCGCCGAGGTCGAGCAGGTCGTGCAGCCCTTCTACCAGATAGACGGCAGCGTCACGCGTCACCACGGAGGCGCCGGCCTCGGCCTCGCGGTCGCTGAACGCACGGCCACGCTTCACGGCGGGCGGCTCGTGATCACGGGCGCTGCGGGCGGCGGAGCGCGGGTTGCCATCCGGATCCCCACCCGCCCGCTGACCGCGCCGCCGCTGGCCATGTGACGGGTGCGCCGCTAGGCTCCCGCCCGATGTACCTCGACCACAACGCCAGCGCGCCGGTGCTCCCCGCCGCCGCGCAGGCCGCCGCCGAGTGGATGCTCGGGCCGGCCGGGAACGCGAGCAGCGTGCACGCCGCGGGTCGGCGTGCACGGGCGGCGGTCGAACGCGCACGCCGGCAGGTCGCCTCGGCGCTGGGCGGCTCACCCCGCGAGCTCGTCTTCACGAGCGGCGCCACGGAGGCGCTTCACCTCGCTGTGTGCGGGCTGGTGCCAGTCGGCGGGCACGTCGTCGCGTCGGCGGTCGAGCACCCGGCGCTCTTTGGCGCGTGTGCGGTCGCTGAGGCGCGGATCACGCGGATTCCCGTGGATCAGGCGGGCCGCGTACGCCCGGACGACTTCGCGGCGGCAACTCGCCCCGACACCGCGCTCGTCTGCCTGATGGCCGCGCAGAACGAGACCGGGAACGTCTACCCGGTGGCCGAGGTCGCCCGCGTCGTCGCGCCCGTGCCGGTGCTCTGCGACGCGGTTCAGGCCGTCGGGCGCCGCCCGCTCGACGTCTCGACGCTGGGTGCACGCCTCGTCGTGGTGTCCAGCCACAAGCTCGGTGGGCCGCAAGGCGCCGGCGCGTTGTGGGTGCGGGCGGGCACTTCGCTCCGGCCCGTGTTGGCGGGCGGGCCGCAGGAGCGCGGGCGCCGCGCCGGCACCGAGAACGTCGCTGCGCTCGTCGGCTTTGGCGTCGCCGCCGAGGCCATCCCAGACCGCCTGAGTGCCATGGCGCGCGTCGCTGCGATGCGCGACGCGGTCCGGGCCGCGCTCGAGGCGACGGTGGTGCTCCACGGCACGCCCGAGCTGCCCAACACCCTCTCGTTTCGAGTCCCCGGCATCGAGGGCGATGTGCTGCTCGCGGCCCTCGACCTCGAAGGCGTTTGCATCTCGAGCGGCTCGGCGTGCTCTTCGGGGGCGGTCGAGCCGTCGCCCGTGTTGCGCGCCCTCGGGCTGAGCGAGGACGAGGCCCGCGGGGGGCTGCGCGTCTCATTGGGCCCGGAGACGACCGAGGCCGAAGTCGAGCGCTTCATGGACGTCTTTACGAGGGTGGTCGAGCGCACGCGGGAGCGGCTCGCATGCGCGTGATGGTCGCGATGAGCGGGGGCGTCGACTCGTCGGTCGCCGCTGCGATGATGCTCGAGGAGGGCCACGAAGTGGTCGGCCTGACCATGAAGCTGCGCGACACCACGCCCGAGGAACGGGCGGGGGAGGGGGGCACCTGCTGTTCCCCCGACGACCTGATGGACGCGCGCCTCGTCTGCGACACCCTCGGCGTGGCCCACTACACGGTGGACTACCGCGAGGTGTTCAAGCGGACGGTGATCGACCCGTTCACCGAGAGCTACCTGCGCGGCCACACGCCAAACCCCTGTGTGCTCTGCAACGACCACGTGAAGTTCGCGCCGCTGCTCGACCGGGCACACGCGCTGGGCGCCGACCTGCTGGTGACCGGCCACTACGCCCGAATCGAGCCGACCGCGGAGGGCGGGTTCGGGCTCTTCAAGGCGGTCGACCCCGCCAAGGACCAGAGCTACTTCCTCTTTGGGCTCGACGCCGACGCCCTCGCTCGCGTGCGCTTCCCGCTCGGGACCCTCGACAAGGGTGCCGTACGCGACATGGCGCGCTCCATGGGTCTGCCCAATTGGGACAAGCCGGACAGCGAGGACATCTGCTTTGTGCCGGACGGCGACTACGCAGGCGTTGTCGAGGCGGTCGCGGGCGCGGAGCGGGTCCCGGCCCCGGGCCCGATCGTCAACGACGCAGGTGAGGTGCTCGGTGAACATCTCGGCGTCCACCGCTTCACGGTCGGTCAGCGCAAGGGGCTCGGCGTCTCCGGTGCGGGGCGCCTGTACGTCCTCTCCGTGGATGGGCCGACGAGTACGGTCACCGTCGGCGCCCGCGCGCAGCTTGGCTCGTCGGGGCTCGAGGCCCGGCAGTGCCGCTGGTTCGCGCCGCCCGATGGACGCGCCGTGACCGCGCGCATCCGCTACCGGCATCCAGGTGCATCCGCGGAGGTCTTCTGCGAGGGTGACCGGGCGCTCGTCCGCTTCGAGACGCCGCAGACCGCGGTCGCGCCGGGGCAGGCGCTGGTCGTATACGACGGTGACCGGGTGTTGGGCGGTGGTTGGATCGAGCGGGCGTTGCCCGTCGAGTCCGAAGCGGAGGGTCTCCTTGGCTGATTCGTTGCCCGAGCCGCCGTTGGTCGAGCTCGCCGCTCGGCTTGGATACACCGACGGCGCGTACGGCCGGCTGCCGACCGCGATCACCCACAAGTCGCACGCCAACGAATCGAACGCCGGCATCGCGCATAACGAGCGTTTGGAGTTCCTGGGCGACGCCGTGGTCGGCCTGCTGGTCGCGCACGCATTGATGCGCGCCCACCCGGACGTCGAAGAAGGCACGCTCTCCCGACTCCGAGCCAGCCTCGTCAACGCGCGAAGCCTCGCCGAGGTCGCGCGCGGCCTCGGACTCGGATCCGTCCTGCGGCTGGGCCGCGGCGAAGAGCAGTCGGGCGGGCGTCGCAAGGACTCGCTCCTGGCCGACGCGTATGAGGCCGTGCTCGGCGCCGTATATCTCGACCGCGGGCTCGAAGCCGCTGAGCTCCTCGTCGAGGCCCACCTCGGTGAGCGCATCGTCTCGGTCGAGGTCGGCCACGCCGACCGCGACTACAAGACCGCGTTGCAGGAGCTCGTCCAGGCGAACTTCCACTGCACGCCGGCCTACGAAGTGAGCGACGAGTGGGGTCCGGACCACGCCAAGGAGTTCGAGGTCACCTTGCACGTCGCCGGAGAGCTGGTGGCGAGAGGGGTGGGGCGCTCGAAGAAGCTCGCCGAGCGCGAGGCGGCCCGTCGGGCCTGGCGGCAGTATCAGGCCGAGCCGCCGCGAAAGAAGGACTGAGAAGACCCGTCAGTCAGCGAAGCCCTTGGCGTCCTTGAGGCGGGCGAGGGTCTGCTCGTACTGGATCTCCCAGTCGGACGTGCCCTCCTGCAGGTTCTTGATCCGCTTGCGGACCTCCTGGTCGAGGGAGTCACCGGCCTGCATGTGCTTGCGCAGCACGGGCGCGAGGGCGCGCCGGATGTCGTTGTCCTCGGCGAAGATCTCCTCGACCCAGCTGGTGTGCAGCAAGGTCTCGATCATCTGCTGAGCGATGTAGCCGACGGAGTCCTCGTACAGCCCGAACTTCTTCCGTTCGGCGAGCTGGCGCTTGATCTTCTGGTGCGCGCTGTAGTCGAGGCCGCGCCCGTGCGCGATGTCCTTGGCCTCTTCGGTGAGCTGGCGCTCGGCCCGGAGGTACTCCTTGAGCACCGACTCGACGTCGAGCTCGACCTCTTTGACGTTCGCGGGGAGGATCTCGATCAGCTCGACCGTGATGAGCGTCTCGACGATCTCTTTGGTGATGAACGGGATGCGGCTTCCGTAGAGGCGCATAGGCGGGCCCTCCTGACTGAAGGGGGGCTTAGTAGCACAAGCGTTGGTGCCTCGTCGCACGGGTTTTGCCGAGTGCGGCTACTACGCGAATCGCACCACGTCGATGGGCTCGTCGATCTCGATGTCGAGGTGCTGCGCCGTGCCAGCACCATCGCCCGCGATCTGGAACGGCGCGGGGCCGTCGAACTCGAGGCGGCAGGCGGAGAGCTGCAGGTCGGTGACGCCGGGGTGGACGAGGTGTCCCTTCCACGCCTTGCGCAGCCGGGCGGCGGCGGCGAGCGGGTGCATGTCGACCATCCGCAGGTGGAACATGCCGGCGGTCCGGTCGGCGAAGGGCATCACCTTCAGCTTGAAGCCGTAGTAGGGCGTGGTGCCGAAGCAGGCCATGCGCACCCGGCCCGTGTGAACGACCGCGCCGGGGGCGTATCGCTCGACCACATCGCCCGTCGCGCTGTCGAGGCGGAAGCCGATGCCGCCCGTGTTGACGACCCGCACATTCCAGCTCGGCCGCTGCAGGAGCAGCTCCGGCACGGACTGTCCGAACGCGGACACGAGGTATCCACCCACGGTCTTGAACAACGCGCGCGTCACGGCGAAGCGCTCGGCGCGGCTCTTCATGCGCTCGTAGTTGTTCAGGATGAACGCGTCCCAGCCGAGGCCACCAAAGGTGGTGCGGCGGCCGTCGACTCGCAGCATGTGCAGCGGGCGCGCGGTCGCGTCGTCGATGGCGCGCAGGTCACTCTCGTAATCACCGGCACCGAGGAAGTCGGCGACCGCGTTGCCGGTGCCGAGCTTGAGCACGGCGAAGCGCGGGAGGTGCGAGTGACCGTTGCGCTCGCGGTGCTCGAGCACCTGGCCGATGGTGTTGACCACGGTGCCGTCGCCGCCGCCCGTCACGACGGTCTCGTAGCCGCGGTCGAGGACCCGGCGGGTCACGAACGCGGCCTGCTCGAGGCTCTCGGTGAAGAAGACGTCGGCGTCCGGCGCGGCGCTCGTCACGCGGCGTCGAACACGCTCGCCGACGCGCTTGGCGTTCTTGTTGAGGATGATCGCGGTCCGTCCGGTGCGCGGGAGCTGGACGTCGTCGAGCGCCCTGAGCTTTGCGTTGGCCATGTGGATCCTCCGAGACTCAATTCGATTCGCGCTCCCTCTAAGCAACTTATGTGCCGACTGACGCAGCGCGTCATGGGTGCGTCAAAAACCGCAGAGCCGCGGTGAAACGGCGTACCCAGGTGCGTAGCGCCCTTCGCACCTTCCGGCGCAGGTGCGTCGGGAGGTGCGCGGTGGTACACGCCCGACATGTCCGTTCTCTGCGTGGCTGGCGAGGCGTCAGGCGACCAGCTGCTCGCCCCAATCGTCGCGCGCCTGGAGGCCCCGTTCGGGGTCGGTGGCGACGCGTGTGCCGCGTCTGGCCTGCGCCTGCTCGGGAGCGCGCGCGCCCTCGCGGCCCACGGGTTCGGCGAGGCGGTCGGGACGCTCCCCGAGTGGTGGGCGACCTGGCGCCGGGTCACACGCGAGCTCGGCGCCGCGGACGCGGCCCTGCTCGTCGACTTCCCGGAGATGAATGTGCGGCTGCTGCGTCGGGCCCGGCGCGCCGGCATCCCGGTGGCCTATCTCGCCCCTCCGCAGGCCTGGGCATGGCGTCCATGGCGGGCGCGCGCTCTGCGGGAGGCGGACTGGGTCGGGTGCCTGCTGCCCTTCGCGGCATCCTGGTACGCAGCACGCGGCGTGCGGGCCGAGTGGGTCGGCCACCCGCTCGCGGAGCGGCCCCCCGTTGCACCGGCTGAAGCACCCGCGTTGGCCCTGCTTCCCGGCAGCCGCGACCCCACCGTGCGCCGACTGCTCCCGGTAATGCTCGCCGCCGCCGCCCGGCTGCGCTGTCCGTCCCATCTCGCGGTCGCGCCCACCGTCGACCGCGCCTACCTGGCCCGGGTCGTCGCCGCTGCCGACCTGCCGGTGACCCTGCACGACGACCCGCGCGCGGCCCTCGCGGCGAGCTCCGTGGCACTCGCAGGCGCGGGGACCGCCACGCTGGAGGCTGCGCTCGCGGGCCGCCCGGTGGTCACGTTGGTGAAGCTGAGTGAGGGGACCGCGTCCGTCCTGCGGCGACTGATTCAGGTCGAGCACGCGGCGCTGCCCAACCTGGTGCTCGGACGTCGCGCCTTCCCGGAGCAGGTTCAGGCCGAGTGCACCGCGCTCGACGTGGCCCTGGCCGCCGAGCCGCTTCTGGCCGACCCCACGCGCGCAGCGTCTGACCTGGCGGAGCTGCGGGCGCGCATGAATCGACCGGGCTACGCCGACCGCGTCACGGCGTCGGTGGCGGCGCTGGCAGCAGGAAGATCCCGGCGAGGATGACCGCGAGCGCCACCGCGCTCAGGAGAATCTGGAGCTTCGGATCGAGCGAAAACATGGACCACCCCGGCGCTGGTACACCCCTTCAGACGGCCGGTGGTCCAGAAAGTTCCCTTGCGCTACCATCCGCCGCCCTTCGAGCTGCTTTTATTGGAGGCACCGCCGTGTCAGAGGCCTGCCCGCTCGTCGTCATCCCGACCTACAACGAGCTCGAGAATCTGCCGCGCATCCTCGACGCCGCCCGTGCATCGCTCCCCTCGGGGCACATCCTCGTGGTGGACGACGGCTCGCCCGACGGGACGGGTGGTCTCGCCGACGAGCGCGCCGCCGCCGACGACCACATCCACGTCATGCACCGCACCGAGAAGGCGGGCCTGGGCCGCGCCTACATCGCCGGCTTCGAGTGGGCGCTGGCTCGCGAGTACACGCACGTCTTCGAGATGGACGCCGACTTCAGCCACGACCCGGCGATGCTGCCGATCATGCTCGACGCGGCGCAGGAGGCCGACCTCGTGATCGGCTCGCGCTGGGTCAGGGGCGGCGGCACGGTCGGCTGGCCGCTGAAGCGGAAGCTGCTCAGCCGTGGCGGCAGCCTCTACGCGCGCTCGATCCTCGGCGTCGACATCCGCGACCTGACGGGCGGCTTCAAGTGCTTCAATCGGCGGGTGCTCGAGGCGATCGACCTCAGCGGGATCTCCGCCGTCGGCTACGGCTTCCAGATCGAGCTCACGTGGCGCGCGCTGGAGCTGGGTTTCACCGTGCGCGAGGTGCCGATCACCTTCACCGACCGCGTGTACGGTGAGTCGAAGATGTCGGGCGCCATCTTCCGCGAGGCCCTCACCGTGGTTTGGAAGCTGCGGCTCGGCCTGGTGTGACGCCGCATCTGGCGTTCGCTGCGGCCTGGATCCTCCACGCCGCGCTCGCCTTCACGGTCCCACTCTTCGCCGACGAGGCGTACTACGTCGCCTGGTCGCAGCTGCTCGCGCCCGGCTACCTCGACCATCCCCCAGGCGTCGCGTTGTGGGTGTCCCTCGGCCACCCGCGACTCGCGGGCATCACGCTCCTGCCGGCCGCGTGGTGGTTGCTGGCCGACGCCGCGCGCAGGCTCGGCGTCGACGCCTGGCGCTGGCTGCCGGCGCTCCTCATGTGGACGCCCCTCGGCGCCGGCGCCGCGCTGGTGGCCACGCCCGACGCCCCGCTCGTCGCCCTCTGGTGCCTGGTCGTCTGGGCCGTGGTCGCCGACCGGGCGCTGCTCACCGGGATCGCGTTCGGGCTGTGCCTCTGGTCGAAGTCGACGGCGCTGGTGTCGTTGCCCGGGCTCTTGTGGGTGCTCCGGGGTCGCGCGGCCATCGTCCTGCCCGTGGCCGCGCTCGTCTATGCGCCGCACGTCGCCTGGTCGGTCGCCAACGACGGGCTGCCGTGGAGCTTCCAGGCCGCCCACCGCGCAGTCACCGGCTTCCACCTTCACGAGGCGCTCGGCGGGCAGCTACTCGTGGTGACGCCGGGCCTGTGTCTGCTCGCGGTCGCGGGCTGGCGCAGCCCGACGGACCCGGTGGACCGCACGCTGCGCGCGCTGGGTCTGCCGGTGCTCCTCGTCTGGCTCGCGGCCTCGTGTGTGACGCGGGTCGAGGCGAACTGGCCGGCGCTGGCGTGGCCGGCCACGGCGATGTTGCTGCTTCGCAGGCCCTCATCATGGCTTCCCAGGGCCGGCGGGCTGGCCGCGGCGTTCACCATCGGAGCGTCGCTCTTCGTGTGGACCGCCGGACCCGCGACGTGGCGGGGCCCACCGCGCGACGGACCCCGGCTACGCGTCTGCTACGAGCGCGCGAGCGTCCTGCCCGCGGTCGCCGCACGCTACCAGGAGAAGGCGCTGCTCGATCTGGGCGGCCCACCCACGCCCTACCTGCGCGCGGCGGGTCATCGTCTGAGCGAGTACGACAGGCGCTCGACGCCGGCCGCCCCCGCGTGCGACTTCCTCTACCTGGCCAGCGCGAAGGCGCTCGCCGGACGCTGCACCGGCGTCGAGAACGAAGCGAATGCGTGCGGGCGCACCGTCACGAAGTGCCGCTGCGAGAGGTGAGGAGGGGAGATGCCCGAGGTCCAGGTCGGTGGTCACCGGATGCACGACCGCGACGCCGGTGAGGGGCCGCCGGTGCTGCTGCTGCACAGCTGGCCGACGTCGTCGCTTCTCTATCGCGACGTGATGAAGCCGATCGCCGAGCACAACCGCGTTCTCGCCCGACATGCTCGGCTTCGGCGCGTCGGACAAGCCGCTCGTCCATCGCTCGGACGGGCCAAGACGATGGCCCGCGTGAAGGCCCAGCTGCCGCAAGCGGAGGTCACCGCCCTCCCGCAATGCGGGCACTTCCTCCAGGAGGACGCGCCTGCCGAGATCGGGGCTGCGCTCGCAGAGTTCTTCCGGCCGTGACCGGGCCCGTCGTAGCCACTTGCGTGACCGGCGCCGCCCTCGCGGCCTATCTGTGGGGTGAGCGGACCGAGAACCGCGCACTCAAGGCGGTCGCCAAGCCCATCGCCTCCACCGGTTTCATCGCCGTCGCGCTCCTCTGCGGCGCCACCGGCTCCACTTACGGCCAGGTCGTCCTCGTCGCGCTCGCCCTCTCTTGGGTCGGCGACGTCGCGCTGCTCGGCCACGCACGACCCGCGTTCCTGGGCGGGCTCGTCGCCTTCCTGCTCGGTCACGTCGGCTTCTGCGTGGCCTTCGTCGTCCGCGGCATCGACGCAACCTGGGCCCTCGCCGCGGTCGTGCCGATGTTCGCCATCGCGTTCGGGGTCCACCGCTGGCTGAGTCCGAAGGTCCCCGAGAAGCTCCGCACCGCCGTCACCGCGTACATCGTCGTCATCAGCGTGATGGTGACGCTCGCGACGGGCACGGCCGACCCGGTGCTGATCGGCGCGGCCACCGCGTTCTGGCTCTCCGACATCACCGTCGCCATCGACCGCTTCGCCGGCGGCGGCTTCGGCAACCGCCTCGTCGGCCTGCCCCTCTACTACGGCGCCCAGGTGGTCTTCGCGTTCAGCGTCGGTTGAGGTGATCCCAGAACAGCGCCCGCAGCTCGTGGTGGCCGCGGCGGTTCGGGTGGGTGCAGTCCTCGGCGTACCAGTTGTCGTTGCTGTTGTAGCCGTGGCCGTAGAAGGCGCCGTGGAGGTCGACCAGCACGTCCCCGGTGCGCGCCGTCTCCGCGGCATGCGCCGCATTCCAGCGCTCGAAGATCGGGTCGGTCGGGATCGCGATCGCGCCCAGCTGGCGCGCAAATCGGCAGTGCAGGCCGAAGTTCCCCTGACCGTCGCTCGAGTCGTAGACGTTGGCGAAGTACACGGTGATGCCGCGGTCGCCGTAGCGGTCGTTGAGCGCGTCGAGCGCCCCGCCGATGTTGGCCTGCATCTGCGCGATGTGAACCGCGTCCAGACCTGTCGCCGCCTGGACCAGCGCCTCCTTCACGTCGTTGCCACCCGAGGTGATCGTCACCGCGACCGGCCCCGGCAGGTCACGGGGCAGCCCGCGGATCTGACCCTCCAGTGCACCGGTCTCCGAGCCGCTCTCCGCACGCCGCGCCACGCGAACGCCCGGGAACCGCGTCTCCAGGTCGAGGCCCCGCCACTCCGGGTACAGGCCATCGTCGTTGCGCACGAGCAGGTCGTAGTAGCGCGGCCCGGGCCCGCCGCCGTCGCCAATCGAGTCGCCCAGGACCACGAAGCTCCCCAGCGCCTCACGCGGCGGCCCGTCGTCTGGGGGCAGCGTCGCGGCGTCAGGGTCGGGACCGACCGACGCGTCGGCCTCGGTCTCGCCGGTCGCGTCGACCTCCTCCTGGTGGCCGTCCACGTCGTCCGTCGCGCCGTCGTCGCCAAACCCGGCGTCAGGATCGTCGCCGGCGGGGGTCGCATCCATGGCGCCGAAGTCGAACACGGAGACCGCGCCGTCGTCGCTCCGCAGCGCCGCGTCCGCGGTGGTCTCGGCGGCGGGATCACCACACGCCACGAGCAGAAGGAAGGGGAGGAGCCTGTGCATGGGCACGCACGATTGCAAGAAACCGGCCTCTCGCGGCGCCCCGTACGGCGGACCCGCGCGGTCTGCAGTCCGGGGTCCGCCGACCTCACGCGCTCCCTAGAACATGGCGGGGCGTGCCGATAGGTGGGTATTCTCCGAACACCTCGCCATGTCCTCGGGAGCGCCCGTTGAGCGACGTCGCCATCGGCATCGACCTCGGCACCAGCAACAGTGTCGTAGCGGTCGTCGAGAACGGAAAACCCGTGGTCCTGCCCAACGAGTGGGGCGAGATCATCCACCCTTCGATGGTGCACTTCGCCGCCGACGGCCAGGTCCTGGTCGGCAGCCACGCGAAGAAGCGGCTCCACCTCGAGCCCGAGAACACCATCTACTCGTTCAAGCGATTGATGGGCCGCTACTTCTTCTCCGAAGAGGTGAAGAAGGCGCGGGAGATGCTGCCTTACCGCCTCGTCGAGGGTCATAACCGCGACGTGCGCGTCGAGGCGCAGGGGCGCGTCTACCCGATCCCCGAGGTCAGCGCCCACACGCTCAAGGAGATGAAGCGCATCGCCGAGAAGTACCTCGGCCGGACGGTGTCAAAGGCCGTTATCACCGTCCCCGCGCACTTCAACGACAATCAGCGAAACGCGACGAAGGACGCCTGCGCCATCGCCGGGCTGGACGTCCTCAAGATCATCAACGAGCCGACCGCGGTCGCCCTCGCGTACGGGTACGACAAGCAGCTGCGCCAGCGCGTGGCCGTCTACGACCTGGGTGGCGGCACGTTCGACATCACGGTGCTCGACATCAACCTCGACGTCTTCGAGGTGCGCTCCTCGGCCGGCGACACATTCCTCGGTGGCGACGACTTCGACCACCGGATCATGGACTACCTGATCAACGCATTCTACGAGCAGACGGGCATCGACCTGCGCCAAGAGCGCCTGGCGATGCAGAAGCTCAAAGAGCACTCCGAGTGGGCGAAGATCCAGCTGTCGGAGGTCGACCGCATCGAGGTCTCGGTCCCCGACATCGCCCGCGACGACCAGGGCATGCTCACTCTGTCGGCGCTGCTGACCGTCAAGCAGCTCGCACAGATGACGTACGACCTCGTCCAGCGCACCTTCGGTGTGTGCGACGAGGCGATCCAGGCCGCGGGCTGCAACGTCACCGATATCGACGGGGTGGTCCTCGTTGGCGGTCAGACCAAGAGCCGGTTCATCCGGTCGGCGGTCGAGGCCTACTTCGGCAAGCGCGTCCAGGCGCAGGTGAACCCAGAGGAGGTCGTCGCCCTCGGCGCCGCCATCCACGCCGACCAGCTGGTCAACCGCAAGCGCGACGCGGTCCTCATCGACGTCACCCCGCTGAGCCTCCGGGTCGGCACCGTGGGCGGCTTCACCGAGGTCATCATCCCGAAGAACACGCCGATCCCGATCGAGCATGCGAAGACCTTCGTGACCGCTTCGGACGGTCAGGAGAAGGTGCGCATCCGCATCTACCAAGGCGAGTCGAAGGAAGTGGAGCGCAACGAGCTCCTCGGCGAATTCGAGTTCTCGGGCTTCCGCATCGCCAGCCGCGGTGAGGTCGAGATCGCGGTGACCTTCGACATCGACGCCAGCGGCATCGTCAACGTGAACGCGGTCGAGAAGGAGTCCGGCGCCGGTGCCGAGTGCACCGTCACATTGTCGCAGCGGATGACGGAAGCGGAGGTCAGCCAGCTGGCCGCCAACGCGGACTAGAGCACGGGCACTAGAAGGCTCCAGACAAACGAAACCCCCGCCGCAGCGAGGGTTTCTACATGCGAAAGGGGGGAGTCGAACCCCCACGCCCTAACGGGCACAGGAACCTGAATCCTGCGCGTCTGCCAATTCCGCCACTTTCGCGCGAGGCGGAGCGCGTTATAGGAAAGCCGGGGGAACGAGTCAAGACGAATGGGCCGTGTCCTCATCATCGAAGACGACCGCTTCAATCGGCGCCTGTACAAGGATCTGCTGGAGGCGGAGGGGCTCGACGTGCTGCTCGCGTGCTCCGCGGACGAAGGGCTGACGCTCGCCCGCGAGACCCTGCCAGACCTGGTCGTGATGGACATCGAGATGCCGGGCATGAGCGGCCTCGAAGCCACCCGGCAGCTCAAGGCAGACGAGCGCACGCGCGCGGTGCCCGTGCTCGTAATCAGCGCCCACGCGATGATCGAGCACGAGGCGAATGCACATGATGCGGGGTGTGCGGGTTTCCTGCGCAAGCCGCTGGAATTCCCCGGCTTTCAGGAGGTCGTGATGCGCCTCGTCGCCGAGGGCAAACGCCCCGCAGCCGTCAGCGGCTAGTGCTCCAGACCCGCCTCCGGCGCCGCAGCGCCAGCACACAGAGCCACCACCAGCCCGCCGGGACGCCCGGCACGGCCGCGCAGCCCGGACTCGAGCCACTCCCGCCGCCGCTGACCGGCACGACGACGACCACCGGGCCGTCGGTGCGAGGCGGGGCTGCGTCGGGCGGCGGCACGAATACGCCGTCGTCGGGGTCGGGTGGGGGCGGCTCACCTGCGTCGGGGTCGGGCGGCGGCGGCTCGCCTCCATCGGGGTCGGGCGGGGGTGGCTCGCTCGCGTCGGGGTCGGGCGGCGGCGGGTCCGGCTCGTCGAACAGCACGCACGCGTTGACGCTCTCGCCCAGGAAGCGGATGCGTTGGCACTCCATCGTGCGCGGGCAGTCGCCGTCGTTGCGGCACACGTCCGAGCATTGGTCGTCAAGGCACACGGCGCTGCGACAGTCGCCTCCCGCGTCGCACGCATCGCCGGCGTCGCCGCCGTCGCCGGGCACACAGAAGCTGCCCACCTCGTCGTTGAGCTCGACGTAGGCGCAGCTGAGCCCTTCGGCGCAATCCCGCTGGCGCCCGCATGGTGTCTGCTCCGCGCGACACAGCCCGATCCGCGCGTTGACGCCGGCGCCGACCGAGATGTTGGTCTGGTCGCAGCTGAATGGGGCGTCGCAGTCACCGGCGTCGTCGCACATCGCGCTGCACACGCCGCCGAAGCAGAAGGCGCCCGCGCATTCGTCGAACGAGCGACATGGACGCCCCACTGGTGCCTCGCCGCCGTCTACGCAGATGCGTAGCGCGCGGGCTTCCTCGGGGTGTCGCGTCACGACGCAGGCCTCACCGTTGCCGCACTCGTCGACGCGGTTCTCGCAAAGGCGCAGATTCAGGCAGAACTTCACGATATGGCCGTCGCCCGTGTCCTGCGGCA